>Ga0098038_1000002_pt1 | contig 139570 bp, 133 predicted proteins | sample 5B_taG_FD_75051 | JGI IMG/M metagenome (GOLD analysis project Ga0098038, IMG submission 75051) | Marine viral communities from the Subarctic Pacific Ocean - 5B_ETSP_OMZ_AT15132_CsCl metaG | ecosystem: Environmental > Aquatic > Marine > Oceanic | place: Pacific Ocean | collected 2015-01-08 | reverse complement strand
TGTTTAACAAAAATAAAATTATTTAAGGAGATTTATTATGACACAATTAACACATTTTGGCACATCGCCATTCGACATCCTGTTTAGGGATTTTTTCAAATCGGAGGAAGAATTTGCTCCGTTCAACCAAATCAGAGTTAACCATCCAGTAGATATATATGAGGCCAAAGATGGTCTTAATATTGATATTGCATGTGTTGGACTTACAAAAAAAGATATTGATCTTACTATAGAGGGAGATATCCTGCGAGTAGAGTATAAGAAAGATAAAGGCTCTAATGATGCAGAATACATTCAAAGAAATATTGCAAAGCGATCATTTAACTTTGGATGGAGAATTAGTAGAAGGTTCGAATTAGGTAACCTAGAAGCTAAATTACAAAACGGTTTACTACATCTTTATGCACCGCTTGCTGAAGATCAAAAACCAAAATCAGTTACAATTAAGTAAATAATTATGCCAACCCGCAATTGGCCGGTTTAAACCTGGTTATAAGAACTAATAACATATGCTACAAGTAGGACATTATATAGATTTCAATGGTAAGAAACTTATGGTAAAACGAGCCTTTAGATTAGATCGTTTAAACCCAAATTTTGATACCAATATTATGAAACAATGGACCATGACTGATATCTTATTAAAGAAAGAAGGTTGGTTATATTGTTGTGAAACTCTCCAAGATGCAGAAATCATTTCTGAAGAATCACTTGGATAATTGAAAAATTTTTCTTATATTTAAATATGAATAAAAAGGTAAGACTAGGTTATGCTTGCGTTAATATGACATTAACGAATAGACCTAAAAAAGCAGGAGGTAGAGTAACTACTTCTAGGACGGCACGAAAAGCAACGTGGTATCCCGATCGTAATTATGAACTAATAGGTGAACGTGCCTTAAAGAATGCAACTGATTTATTACACTATTTACAATGGAATATTGAACATGATATAACATTGTTTATAATAGGTTCTGAATTATTTCCATGGCATGATCATTATGAACTAAATCAATTACCTCAAATCAAAGAAATCTCTGATAGATTATATGAAGCCGGCGAATATGCTCGTAAACATAATATGAGGTTAACTACACATCCAGGACCATTCCATGTATTAGGTTCTCCAAGACCAGATGTTGTAGAAAAATCTATTATAGGTTTAGAACGTCATTCAGAAATGTTTGACCTAATGGGTTATAAACCTTCTTTTGAAAATAAAATAAATATTCATGTAGGAGGTGCATATGGTGACCATAAATCAACGGCCGAACGATGGATTAAGACGTGGCATAGATTATCAGACAATCTTAAGTCTAGATTAGTTTTAGAAAATGATGATAAGGCTAGTATGTGGTCAACAAAAATGATATATGATTATTTCTATAAAGAAATTGGAATTCCAATTACATTTGATTATCATCATCATACATTCCATCCAGATGAGTTATCAGAAGAAGAAGCTTTACGGTTAGCAGCTAGTACATGGCCAGAAGATGTTAGACAATGTTGTCATTATTCGGAAAGTAGAGCTCGTGAATACCAAGATGATAAGATTAGAAAACAAGCACATTCAGATTATATCCGCGATGAGATTAGAACATATGGATTAGATTTAGATATAGTAGTTGAAGCAAAAGCCAAAGAATTGGCAGTTTTAGAACATAGAAGTTTATATAGACAAAAAAATAGGCCAATATTGGCCGGAGTTAGTTAAAATATAATATATTAATCTATTAATAATATTAATAATATATATTTATAATAAATAATAATTTAAAAATAATTATGCATAAGCATAGTCAAACCACCTAAAAAAAGGAGAAAAGTTATGAGTACAGTAAAAAATGCACCACAAGTGAAGATCCAATTGGATGAAGCTGATAATATGATACAAATCTTACAAGATGTAATTAGACGCGGAATGAAAATTGATCCATCTGAAGCACAACGTAGATTTAAAGTTATACGTGACAAAATAAAATACGCTCAAGATAATATACAAAACTAAAATGAAAAAACGATTCTTTCCATTTTTAATAGGACTTGCGGCACTAGCCGTCTCTGGTTCTGCAGCATTTTATTCAGTTTTTGGACTAAGTAAATTGTTTGCAGGAGCTAGTCTACAAGTTATTATAATGGCCGGATCGTTAGAATTTGCAAAATTAATAACCGCTTCTTTATTATATCAATATTGGGGTACAATAAACAAATGGTTACGAGCTTATTTATCTATAGCAGTATTTGTTTTGATGATAATAACATCTGGTGGTATATATGGATTCTTATCTGGAGCTTATCAAGAAACAGCAACTAAGTCAGAATTTCTAGATAAATCATTAATTGTATTACAGACTAAACAAAATAGATTCGAAGAACAAAAAACAGATCTTAATTTAGAAAAGACACAATTAAATACAACTATTTCTGATTTAAGAACATCGCTCTCAAATCCTGCCCAGGTATCATATTATGATGCTGAAGCTGAAAAAGTTATAACAACAACTTCTAGTTCGACAAGAAGAGCATTACAATCAGAATTAAAAAGTACTATTGCAGATAGAGATACTATTAATGTAAGATTGGAAGCTGTAATGGATTCTGTAATGAGAATTGATACAGAACTATTAGAGTTAGAAATTGGTAATGAAGAACAAAGAGAATTAGGACCACTTAAATATCTTGCAGAAACAACTGGTAAAGATATGGGACAAGTAGTTAATTGGTTTTTATTATTAATTGTATTTGTATTTGATCCATTAGCAATTGCAATGGTAGTAGCAGCTAATTTTGCATTTGCTCAAATAAAACCAGAAGAAAAAATAAAAGTTCCTTCACCTAAACCTATTATTCCTAAAGAACCTGAAGAACCTAAGGAACCTGAAGAAACACCATCTGTAACAGAAAAGGTAATACAGATAGATAGTACCGGAGGACATAAAGTTCTTCAAATAAAAAAAGAAGATATCTACCAAGAACAATCTGATCAAGGAATGACAGCTGGAGGAGGAAGAATACCTAAACAACCTAAAAATTTATAATATGGCAAAAAAGAAACAAGTTACAAAATTTAAAACAAAAAAGAAAGGTAGAACAACTTATATGATATGCAGAAACAGCATTGAAGATAAATCATATTGGGGTTGGCAAATCTTAGCTAAACATCCTAGATGTAATGAATGGTCAGAAGTAGGAGAAGGAGCAACTGCAGTATTATGTTATAAATGTGTTAATAAAACAGTAGGACCTCCAGATATTAGAGGAGGATATAAATCATCTGGTAGATTAAGAGGCTGGCAGTTCATGAAAGAATTTGTTGATAAAGAAGGTAATGTATTTCATAAAGGAGTAGAACAACCTAAACTCAAAGGTACATTAGAACCTACAAAAGCAAAACCAGAAAAGAAAAAACTTACCAAGCGTGAAAAAGAAACATTACGTACCAAAGTCCTGGAACAAATGAATATGGTCAGAGGCAATATTAAAACAGCCAAGTATAAAAAGGATATCAGAGCCAATGCTGTTAAAATGAGGAAGTTAGAACGTCAGTTAAAAAAGCTTTATTAAATTTGTTTTTACGAGAATAATTTATTATATTAAAGTATTATGAGTGATTTATATAACGAGCGACCAATCAAACCAAAACAACAAGAAGAATTAATTCAGCCAACTCAAGAGGTATCACCATACCAAGAATTGAATGATATATTAGCTAATCAAATTGAATTAGATGATTCTGTCATTTATCTTAATGATGAAATAGAAAGTCATTCTTTATTTGATTTGATGATTCGTGTTAGGCGTATATTAAAATATAGACAAACACCAGCATATAAAGGAGATCCAAATGCCCCAGTTAATTTAATGATAAATAGTCCAGGAGGAGATATTCATGAAATGATGGGAATTATTGATTACTTAAAATCATTAGATGTAAAAGTAAATACTATATGCAGAGGCAAAGCCTTTTCAGCCGCATCTGTTATATTAACATGTGGTACAGGAATGAGAATGGTTAGTAAAAACTCAACCATAATGTTTCATCAAGCATCTTCAATGATATCAGGTAAGTTGACAGACGTAACAGCAACTGTAGATTTTGTTAAACAAGTTGAACAAGATATATATGATTTGTTAGCAGATAAAACAAAAAAAGATGCAGCATGGTGGAAAGATCAAATGAGAACGGATATGTATTTAACTTCAGGCCAAGCATTAGACTTAGGCGTAATTGACCAAATAATTTAAAGATATGAAATTAACAGCAGAACAAATAGTAGAAAATTGGGAGTCCTTAATTAAGGTTATCGAAGATAACTTTAAAGGTGAAAGAAAAGAAAAACTTTTAGCAATGTATACAGACTTAGAAGATAGAATGTCAATGCAACCAGCTTCAAGTATTGACCATTATCATAATGCAATTGAAGGCGGATATGTAGATCATGTATTGCGAGTAATTAAATGTGCAAAAGAGGTTCATGCATTATGGACTAAAATGGGAGCGGATATGTCTGGCTATACAAAAGAAGAATTAATCTTTACAGCATTAAATCATGATATTGGTAAAATGGGATTTCCTGGAGAAGGTAATGAAACATATATTCCTAATGATTCTGAATGGCATAGAAAAAATATGGGAAGGATGTATAAGGTTAATCCTAACAACCAATTTACCCTTGTAAACGACCTATCTATTTGGTTATTGCAGCATTATGGTATTGAGATCACTTGGAATGAAATGTTAGGTATTAAATTAACTGATGGATTATATGATGAACATAATAAACCTTATTTCATGTCTAGAACAGCAGATTCAAAATTAAAAACTAACTTAGGTTTTGTAATGCATCAAGCAGATTGTATGGCAGCAAGAATAGAATATGAGATGTGGGCAAAGACAAAATCATCTCAAACAACTGCTAAAAAAGCTTCACTTGCAGGATTTAATAAAAACAATAAAAAGGCCAATTTTAAAAAATTAGGTAACATTGCAGCAAAAGGAGAAGCTGGAGCAGCAATGAAAATGTTTGATGACTTATTCGGAGATAATAAATGATAACAACAATAATAATATTAGCGGTTGCATTAACAATATCACTATTTGTTAATATAAACCAATTAAAAAAACAAGAAGATCAATCAGATTATATTGAGGATCTAGAAAAATCAAATCTAGATTACTATAACTTTTTTGATGGATTAAAAACAAAAATTAATGAAGCCAACTCTGAAATACGAAATGCTGATAGACAAGGAGCATTTGAAGCATCAGACGAAGTAGGCACTTCCTTTAAGTTAATCAAAGAAGTAATGGAAGACCTAAATCGTGGAGTTAACTAATGAATGAACAAACAGAACTATCAGCAGTAGACAAATTTTATATCTGGTTAGAAGAAGATAAGGCTCGTATTGAAGAAGAAGCATTACTTCCAAAGAAAAAGAAACGAGGCCGAAAGCCAACTAAAAAACAATATTTTACATATATAACCGATCATGCAATAGTTGCATATAATAGTGAAGATGATGAATTAAAACGTAATAAAGTTTACAGAGAACATATACATTATGCATTTGATAAACTAGCTGAAAATATTATACATACTTTTAAGTTTTATTATTTTGATGTACCTTATATAGATGTTAAATGTGAAACAGTTGCATTCTTAAATGAAAAAATACATAAGTATGTTTTAGGAAAAGGTAAAGCATTTTCATATTTTAGTATTGTAGCAAAAAATTATCTTATTATTGCAAATAATGCAAATTATGCAAAAATGAAAGCAAGGACAGATTTAACAGTAATAGATGATAGTAGAGATCTTGGAGGTGAGGCATCATATAATGATTACCAAGAAGGCCTAAAAGATTTTACAAACCAATTTGTAGATTATTATACAACAAATTTAAATACTATATTTTCAAACAAACGAGATATTATTGTAGCCGATACATTATTAGAATTATTTCGAATTAGAGATAATATAGAAAATTTCAATAAGAAAGCTCTTTATATTCTTATAAGAGAAAGGACAGGTCTTAAAACACAAAACATTACCAAAGTAGTTAATATAATGAAAAGACATTATGCTTCTATGTATGAAAATTATTCACATAGAGGGTATATTGGCACCCATAAATCATAGTTGTACATATTTATTTTAAAGGGAATAAACTATGCATGATGAATTTGAATTATTCAAAGGAACTACATTTTCTGATTTAATGAAAGATATCTATCATAATTCTAAAAAGAAAGATAGACAAATTAATACATTGATTCAAGAGCTACAACCTTTAATTAAAAATATAGGTGATGCAACTGTGATAGTTCCATTAATAAAAGAATACCTAGATGTATCCGTTAAGAATGATGAACATCTAGTTAAATTAGCTGCAGTTGTTCAACGATTAGTTGGAAGTGGAAATAAGGAAGGTGGAGATGAATTTGGAATGTCTGAAGAAGAAAAACAAAGATTATTACAAACAGCTCAGGAAGAATTAGATGCAATCCAACAACAACAAGATGAAATTGATTTAGGAGATTCTAAATGAGTCAAGCAGGATTAACATGGGCATATGGAGAAGTAGTTGACATAACCCATGCATTTAAAAATACAACAGCATCGGAATCAAAAAAGAAGCAAGGTGGTTCTGGTGATGAAGCTATGGATAATGTTCGTGGTGAAGTAACAATTCAATTACAAGGAAACCAAGCAGGAGCTGGTTCTGGACCAGGTAAACAAGTTACAGCATATCCAGCTGATATTAATACAACTCGTATACCTCTAGTAGGAGAACATGTTGTATGCTTCCAAGGACCTGGACCTGAAATGGGAGCAGCCTCTCCAGATGGCGCAACAGGTAAAAAAGCTGCAGGAATGCAGTATGATTTAGATTGGTATTATCTTGCTCCAGTATCATTAGGAGGAAGTATTCATACAAATTTGAATCCTGCTTCAAATGCAAAAGGAGTAAAAAGTCCAACTAGAGTATTACAAGATGGTAATAAGACTAATAAAGTAGATGCATATGCAAATGCAGAAGCTGGTAATCCTACTACATCAAATAAAAAGCAAGATGCAAAAGAAGGTGTTCCAGCAGAAGAGCCACCAACTACCGATCAATTATCTAGTAAGATGATTTCAAAATTCCAAAAATTAGAAGAAGCAGTTCTTCAATATCAACAAGCAATGGAATCTGGTGATACTCGAAAAACTCCAGAAGGTTTAAAGGATAGAGAAAATAAAATTGAAGAGTATAAAGAGAGATTGGTACGAGAAGGGTATACCGGAGAATTCAAAGAATCTGAAGAAAAATTTGGATATAACACTGTAACAGGATATTTAGAATTATCAACATTAACAGCTGATAATTACGAATTTAATAATATGCCAGTTGGTAAAGGTGGAACATATAAATCAATTGCAGAATTACATGAATTAGATAGAGGATATGAAAATAATAGTTTTTATACAAAAGAAGAATCATCTAAATTTGTAGAACAATTTAAAGAACCAACAGAACGTAAACCTGAAGTTGATCAAAACTATTCTCCTAATCCTAAAGATTCTAATCCTACCGCAGGACCAAACCCTAATACATCAGATAATAAAACTAATCCAGCTCCAGGTAATGATTTTGTAGAACAAACAGAACTAAATAATTTACAGCCATATGAAGGTGATATTTTAATACAAGGTCGTTTTGGAAATTCTATACGATTTGGATCAACAGTTAATCCAAAAGAACCAGAACGATATATAAAAATGCCATCATGGGGCGAGGGGCAAGCAGGTCCAGGAGCTCCAATTAATATATTAAGAGCAGGGCAAGCACCTTCTCAGAAAAATTCTAGAAATGAATATATCATCGAAGATATTAATGGAGACAAAGCTTCAATCTATATGTGTTCAGGACAAAAAATTGCAGTTTCATTAGCACATAACCAATATGATGCAATTGAACAGCCATTTAGTAATTCATCAGATGAAGCCCATTATAGTTCTAATGGATATGCTATTCCATCTAAAGATTGTAATGGTATTAGTGCACCAATATTTCCTGCAGAACCATTAGAACCAATTCCAGATGATGTAGAAGATTTAGAATTATTAGATGGTGAATATGAATATTTTGATACTGAAAGAGGATCACCAACTAGAGGGCGAGTTGTTGGTACAGATAGAATACGATTAATACAAGGACAACCTGTATTAGAAAAAATGTGTGGCAAAGTGCTTACATTATTTAAGGCAGCAAAAGCTGATGGAGTAGAAATAAAATTAAATAGTAGCTTCAGAGGTCTTTGGCAAATCAATCATCCAAGAACAGGAAAGAAATTAGCATCAGGACAAGTAAATTGTAGATATGCAAATGCAATTAATAAAGGTTGGAAAACAGAAGCCAATAAAAAAGATAGATCAAGTCCGTTATGGACAGCAAGTTCAACTAAATTTTCATGTTACGTAGCAATACCAGGTTATAGTAGACACCAAAGTGGTACTGCAATTGATTTAGATTATAAACGATATCTAGTAAATAAAGATGGTAGTCGATCAAAAACTAGTACTACTAATACAAAAGGAGTTTATGCATGGTTGGTAGCTAATTCATATAAATATGGATTTGTAAGAACTGTGACAACAGAAGAATGGCATTTTGAATATAACACTGCACTTGCAAGCAAAGGACCGTTTTCAAAATTAAGAGCAGGTAAATCAAGTAATTCATGGCATGGATTAGATGCAGCATTTGAACAAGGAAAGTTAGGACCTTGGCCAGGACAAAGTTAAACGGAAAAAAATTATGGCAAAAAGAGAATCTTACGAAAATTTAAAAGTACCAAAAGGACATGTAGTAGATAGAACCGAAACTATATACGAAGGTGAAATATGGGGAATGGAAAATGTATACATTTTTCCAGGAGATATGAAACGAGATGTGCGTGGAATATTATGGGTAATACCACCTACATCAACTGCAGCAATAGAATATTCAGATGATCCTGGATTTGTAGGACAACATTATGCATATGACTTGATTAAGCAATCTATCCAAGAAGGCCATATACCACAAGATGACTGGGTTATTGTTGTAGCAGCAAACCATAGATGGAGTTTAGAACAATGTTCATCTAATGCAAAAGATGTATTTAGAGAGCAAGGACTAAGTTACGCAAAACATATTGATTTATGTGGATGTTGTACAACCCCAGATGGAAAACAATATTTAAATGCCATATATGCGATTGGTGAAGGAGCAAATGCAATAGACTTTACTGATACAGAACTTACAAATGTAATAATGTCAGATCCAATATTATATCCTCCATTAAAGATTCCAGAAGATATAGCATCAAATATTACGTTGGCAATGAACCCAAATAACTATGATCCAACAACACCATCAGGAGAAGCTTCTTTAAATGCATTTGAAGAACTAAAAGAAATTATACCTGCTGATAATGTAGTAGAATCCAACCAAGATGCATTTAATACAGCAGCAATTGCGGCAGGTATATTAGCTTTAATAAATTTTGGTGCTGATTTAATAGACATGTTTGGACCTCAAGGAGGAGATTTAGGAGATGCACCTGGAGACCTAGACGAAGATTTAGAAGAAATAGGAGTAATGGATGATCCAGCTGGTACACCAGAATCAAAACAAAAAGATCAAGGTACACCAACACCATCTCCAGTTGCAGGCTGTGCAGATTATGAAAGCCCTCAAGTTATTATTACATCAGATAGATTAGTATTTAATGCACGACAAGATGTAATTTTATTATCTGCAGGAACAAAAATAGGATTATCAGCAACTGAAGCGGTAGGAATAGATGTAGGAGGGGCAGGCCATTTCACAGTAAATGCACCAGAAATTCATTTAGGATTAGATTCAGTCGAACCATTAATACTTGGCCAACAAATGCATGATTGGTGTGTTGAATTAATAGATAAGATTCAAATGTTAACATATACAAATTCTGGAGGTCCAACAGGTCCAGCAATTAACGCTGCAATTTTAGATACATTAAAGACAGATTTTGTTTGGAACTATATAAAAAGCGATCAGAATTATACTTTATAACAACCACCATAATTCTAGTATCTTCATATTTATATTAAAATAAATTGGAGAAGACTATGGATACGAAGAGTTTCGTTAAAATTTTAAGAAAAGTTATAAGAGAAGAAGTTGGTAAAGCTGTTAAACAGGCTATCAATGAACAACAGGTTAACACTAATCAAGTTATTGAACATGGTATGAATTTATCAGAAATTGCAGAAAATCCTATGCCAAGGAGGCCTATTGCAAGAAAAAAGAAATTTACAAAAAATTCAATGTTAAATGATTTATTAAATGAGACAGCACAAACAGGTGATTTTGCATCAATGGTAGATGGACCACCAGTTAGTATGATGGAAGATTATCCACAAATGGGTCCAACAAGAACATCTACTATGGCAAGACCAAATCAAGTAATGACAGGTATAGATGGAGAAGCTGTAAAACCAAAGACCCCAGAATTACAAGCTGTGCAAGATGCGTTAATGAAAGATTATAGTGGAATCATTAAAGCAATAGATAAGAAAAATGGTAAAATGGGAACTAGATAGTGGCAGATAAATACTTCAAAAGCAAAAAAGAATCAGCTTACTTAAAAGGTGGTGGTCGACCGATATATCGTTACAATGTTAATGATATGGAAGCTGACAAGGCTATTGGAGTAATGCTTCCGTTTAATGGAGCAGCTGCTGGCGTAACATCAAAACCAAATTTAGCATATGGAGAAGTATCTGGTTCAACTGGTGCAAATGAATTAGCAGAAAAATTAGCTGGTAAATTTCCGTTATCATATACAACAGAACAGCAAGCATTAACAAATCTTAAAAACCTGTTATTAACATATCCAGGTGAGAGATATATGCAACCAAAGTTTGGAGTAAGAATTAAAGATAGAGTATTTGAACCAAATACACCAGAACTAATAATTAGTTTAAATAAAGAAATACAAGATGCTATAAAATTTTGGTTACCTTATATTATTATCAAAAATATTAATATAGATAACCGAGATGATAAAAACCATCTTACAAATTATTTATTTATTAAACTTACATTTAGAGTGACCGAACAAGGAGCAAACCAAGAGATAACATTAGTGAGTAACGGTGAAAGTACTACAACAGTTGACGCAGGATCAATGGCATCATATTAAGGGAATAACCAATGGCAGAATTAGTTAAAAAAGATATAAAATATTTAAGTAGGGATTTTGGTGAATTTAGACAAAATTTAGTTAACTTCGCAAAAAATTATTTTCCAAATACTTATAATGATTTTAATGAATCATCACCAGGAATGATGTTCATGGAAATGTCGGCTTATATAGGCGATGTATTATCATATTATTCAGATAGTAATCTTAAAGAATCATTACTGGGATATGCAGAAGAAAGAGCAAATATTAATTCTATTGCAGCGGCATTAGGATATAAAACAAAAAATATGATATCATCATTAGTAGAATTGGATGTATATCAAACAGTGCCAGCAACTGGTACAGGTGTTAATGCAAAACCAGATTGGAGATATGCATTAAATATTGAAGCAGGAATGATTGCAAAATCAAATACAGGTGTTGAATTTAGATCAGTTGATCCAGTAGATTTTGGCGCAACAGGTTCAGCAACTAATCCTAGAACAGTAACTGTATATCAAATTGATGAAGCAACTGGAACACCAACATATTTCTTAATCAAGAAAAAAGTTGCAGCTGTATCAGGAGGAATAACACAAGAAGATTTCAGATTTCAAGAACCTAAAATATATGATAAGATAGTATTGAAAGATACAGATATAATTGATGTAGTTGATATTATTGATGAACAAGGTAATAAGTGGTATGAGGTTCCGTATTTAGCTCAGGATACAATTCAAGAAGGTATTAGAAATACACCAATGATAGATCCAGAACTAAGTTCTTATAATAGTAGTGTACCATATATCTTAAAATTAAGACGAACAGCTAAAAGATTTGTAACAAGATTTAGAGCAGATAAACAATTAGAAATTCAATTTGGTGCAGGTATATCTGAAGAACATGATAGAGATTTAATACCAAATCCAGAAAATGTTGGATTAGGAATAAAAGGATTAAATAGAGAAGTTGATGTATCAATTGATCCTGCAAACTTTTTATATTCAAGTACATATGGACAAGCACCTTCACAAACTACCTTAACAGTTCGTTACTCAAGAGGTAAAGGACTTTCAGATAATGTACCGGCTAATTCAATACAAGAAGTTTCATTTGCATCTTATGCAAATTCAATCCAAAATTTAGATACATCAATATTAAATCAAGCAAAAGGATCGGTAGCAGTAAATAATCCATTACCTTCTAGAGGAGGAGCTTCTGCAGAGTCAGTAGAAACTACAAGACAAAAAGCATTAAGTGTATTTGCAGCACAAAATAGAGCAGTAACAAAAGAAGATTATATCTTAAGATGTTATACCATGCCACCAAAATTTGGACATGTAGCTAAAGCATATATTATTCAAGATGAACAAGTAGATTCAACAGATCCTGAAGCTAAAATACCTAATCCATTAGCAATGAACATATATGCAATGGGATATAATTCTACCAAACAATTGGTAGCTCTGAATCCTGCTATTAAACAAAATCTTAAAACATATATATCACAGTTTAGATTAATGACGGATGCAATTAATATTAAGAATTGTTTTATTGTTAATTTAGGTATTGATTTTGAAGTAATACCAAAACCAACCTTTAATGGTTCTGAAGTAGTATTAAGATGTGTAAATAAACTTAAAGAATTATTACATGTAGATAATATGCAGATTAATGCACCTATTGTAATTTCCGATGTTTATACAAAGTTAGATAATGTCGAAGGAGTACAAACGGTTGCAGATGTAACGATAAAAAATCTATATGATTTAAACTCAGGATATTCAGGAAATGTATATGATATCAAAGCTGCAACATTAAATAATATAATTTATCCATCATTAGATCCATGTATATTTGAAATTAGATATCCTAATTCAGATATCAAAGGTAGAATTGTAGGAATATAAGGGAAATAGAATATGCAATATCAAATATATGCCAATAAAGATACAACATTATATGAAAAATTTCCAAGTAAGAATACTGGAATTGATCAGATACTTGAGTTAATAAAAACAACTTCTGGTTCTCGATTAGATGACTTATTTCAAATTGGAACATATAATAGTCGTATATTATTAGATTTTTCAGGACCAGAATTTACTGCATTATCTCAATCTATAGTTGATGGAACTGTAGGAAGTACGCTTCGTAAGTTTTATTTAAACATGAAAAGTATTTATGCATCTGATATGCCAATAGATTTTACATTGTATGCATATCCAGTTTCTGAATCCTGGAATAATGGAAACGGAAATTATGCAGATATACCTGAAACTCGTAACGGATCTTCATGGTATTATTCTGATGATTATGATTCTGCAACAAGATGGAACACAGGATCTGCTCATAGTGCACATCAATTAGGAATACAAGAACCATTAGGAGGAGGAACTTGGATAACAGGTTCTGGATATGAAGCATCTCAATCATTCGCATATGAATCTGCAGATGTTAGAATGGATATTACTACCATTGTTAATAAATGGTTAGATGGAACTATACCAAATTATGGATTAATATTAAAACAATCATATTCAGCCGAATCAAGTAATAGTGATTCTCTTAATATAAAATATTTTGCAAAAGATACTCATACAATATATGCACCAAAATTAGAAGTGGTTTGGAGAGATCATACCGTGACAGATGCTACTTTAACTGAAGTTCATCAAACTAATAACGGAGGACCAATTGCATTCTTTAAAAATATAGAAGAAAAATATCCTGAAGGAAGTAGAGTAACATTTAGAGTCGGAACTAGATCAAAATATCCAACTAAGACATATACAACATCATCATTCTACTTAAATGAAACACAAAGATTAAGTTATACAAGTTCATATGCGGTATATGATGCAAATACAGATGAGATTATATTAGATTATGATGATACATATACAAAATTAAGTGTTGATTCAAACGGAAGTTATTTTACTTATTGGATGAATTCATTAGCACCCGAACGATATTATAAATTTAAAATCAAATCAAAATATCCAGATGGAACAATTAAATATTTTGATAATGGTTATTATTTCAAAGTGGTAAGATAAAATGGAAGACTATCAAGCACATAATGTTGGAGGAAAGTCTGCAGTAGATGTTCAGCAAGCTACTGATGATCATATATTAAAACGATTAAATAAAAAAGTTAATGGTTTAGATAGATTGATAGGCCAAACTCCTACTATTCAAAATCAAGGAGACCTTATAAAACCAGATGGTACGATTGCAAAGGATAATGAAGATATTAGATTAGTAGAACAAAGACCTTTACGTACTCCTCGTGGTGTTATTGAATATAAAGAAGCTACTCCTAATGAAAACTTTCCAATTAAAATACCATTACAATCTGTAAAATATGATATAGAATCATTTATGGAAGCTGTAGATACAACTTTTAATAGTTATCTTAAAGGATTTGAACAAACTGATTTACCTGAAGAAGTTACAATAAATGTTTTAGATAACCCATCTGAACCACAAATTGAAGTTGAGACTCGTTTTGTTGATTCTAGAGATAATGAAACCGACGAAGAAGAAGTAGAAGATCCGCCAACAGCAACCGAACAATTTGGTGATAAATTTGAATTGAAAACAGAATTTAATTCTGCAGGAGACTTAACAGGAGTTGCAGGAATGATATTTATTGTTTGGAAAGGTGTACGATATAGATGTAATAATGGTTCTACTCAAGGAGATGATAATTCAATTGGAGGATCACCTGTACATCATTTTGATGGAGGTGTCAATCCACCACCAGTTAAAGGATTAACAAATACAAGAGAAGGTAGAAATTTAGAAGTGTTCATGAAAGATCGAGACATGACATATGATGATATAGATATAGTACCAAAAGCTGAAATCACAACAGAAACTACAGCAATAGAGCGATTAGTAGTAAGTAATGATTTAGATGATGTAGAATGGGGCCCAGCTGAAAAAGATGGTTGTCAATATAATACTAATGAGGTTGATCTTAATTTAGGAGATGGTAGAGTAACATTTGAAAAAGGAGATCTTATAAGACCAGCTGGTTTTGATGATGATGATTTAAGTGATTATGATAAAGCATTTTTACCAGACATGTCATCTAGATGGACAGAATACCATCCAGAAGAAACACAAAAGCCTGCTAAACGTTCTCAAATATATACTCCTACTGGAAATGAGTTTACAACTAAACAATGGGAAGGTGAACTTATTAGAGGATATACTGGAGGTCTAAAAGGTGGTTACTTTATGGTATGTAGAGGAGAGGTGAGAAAGTATACTGGTGGACTTGCTTTTTACGCAACAGTAAAAAAATTACCATCATCTGTTGAAGCAAACACAGCAGAGAATAATTACGATGAATATCATAATAGAACATATACAGCAATGGATTGGAGCCAGATAAGATATTTAGGATATCCTGCATCTTCGATGGTAACTAAAGCAACGCTAGACGGATCAGAACGAGTAAAAATATCTCAACATAGTGACGGAGCTGGTTGGAATTATGAACTTGAGGTTGGTAAGAAATATCATGCAAATGCTAGAAGATCGCATAGGCATGGTAATAGTACCCATAGTCACTATGCACGGGCGGCTGGTCATATTAGGTTAAGTAACTGGACAGAAAATTCTTTAACTTCTATTTTTATTCCAAAAGGGATAAAGGTTAGGCTCAGAACAGGAATTCCTGATTCACCATTCTTTTCACCTGGTAGAGAAAAATGGATAATAGGTGATGATTATAGAATCAATTTTGGTAGAGGGGACAATGATGATTATGATACAATTGAAGTTTATGAACATAATGGCGGAACAAGAGGATTAAGAGCTGGAGGTGCAGAGTTAACTAGAGATAGGTATAAAAAATATATAGCTGAGGATAGTTTCTATAGAAAATCACATTTAGCACCATATAACAAATTATTTGAAGGATAGAAAGACTAATGGCAATAGAACAATATCTAAATAGTGAAAACATAAAAGCATCAAATAAACCAATTGATGCATTACAACTCACAGCTGATGATCAAGAAGTAATTGCAAGTGAAGTAGTTGAAATACGTAAATTTGATGATCCTGCTTTAGATGAAACAGTAGAGTTACATGTTTATGATATGATGAGTAATTATATCACAAGTGAACATACAGCTGATCACTGGAAAGCATTTAATACTGAAGACAGTCTTGTTCAATTTGATTTATATAAAAACTTTGATGACTTAGGAATCAAGCAAGGAACATATAAATTTGTTCTTAACTTTTTTAGACCAATTGTAGGTGATGATGCAAATCCATCATTATACATAAAAGAAATATCTGCAGATCGTACAGAATTAAAAGTATATATTGGTGACGAAAATATAAAACAAAAGAAAAAGGCCATTAAAACATTAGATATATCTGATTTAACAACATCAGAACAGCTATCAATGTTCCATACAAGAAGAAATGAGTTATGTGGTGATAATGGGTTTATGAACTTATTATTCTTGAATTTTGGTAGAAATAGATTAGCACAATTTGTAAATTATAGATGGTTAAGTGATTCTAGAGAATTATATATTAAGTTATATCAACCATTACAGGAAAATTACAAAGAAAAACAACGACTATGGATAGTTCAACAAGTAAGACAACCATATACAGATAATGTAGTACTTTACAGAAAGCCAATTGAATCTCCAACCAATGCAATGAGAGGTCCAAATTTTGAAGTGGATGCAAAATGGTCAAAAATTAACGAAACAAATTTCCAAAACTGGAACGATTTATTAGGATCTGCGACATCGACTTCACAGCAAATTATAGATAAAATGTTTTCTGGATCTTTACAAGGAGTAGAGTTAGGAATTGATTATTCTGGATTCCAAAACTTTGTTCATTACTCATCAGCTAAAGAAAGAGTTGCAAACTTTAAACATAAAATAGAATTAGTTGAATACTATGATGATCAAGTTAAAACATTAAATTCAGTATCAGAATCTAACGAAGTAAATGCAAATAAATCTTTATACGAAAAATATAAAGATAATATTTTAGGCGGTTTTGATGGTTTTGAAAAATATCTTTATCAATATAATACAGGAAGTATTTATACAAATGCAACCTCAGGTTCCAATATTGGACATGAAACGTTTGTTGTTGAGCCATGGCCAAAAGAAGGATACGGAGTAACAACTTCAGATAAACAATTTACAGCTAACCAATGGACATTATGTCATTCAACATCATCTCAAGCAGAAGTATGGTATAATGCATTAGAAGCATCTGCTTCATTATGGGATTTCCATAACGATCATGCATTAGTAAAAACAGTACCAGAACATATTAGAGAAGATAATAATAATTCTGAGTTTGAAACATTTGTACATATGATTGGCCATCATTATGATATTATGTATTCATATGTTAAACATCAAACGGATGTATACAATAGAGATGAACATCATAGACATGGTTTATCAAAAGACTTATTATATGAAACTGCAAAATCATTTGGTTGGCATTTAGAAAATGGAAATCAACATGAACGTTTATTTGAATATTTATTAGGTACAGATGAATTAGGATCATTTGGAAATATCAATGATAGAAGAATAGATGATAATTTAATATTATATGTTCCATTTGATGAAGGTAGGCCTGACTTTGCAAGACAAAATTTTATAGATTATGGTATAGTAAAAGATCAAGCATTAGAAGCATTTGATAAACCAATATTTGAAGAAGGCGCACATGGTTGGGGCGGAAAATTTGATGGAACAAATTATCTAAAATATAATAAACCATATGACTATGGAACAGATGATTATGCAGTATCATTCTGGATAAAAGATGCAGACCTTACAAATGCAACCGGATATGTATTTAGCGCATTATCAGGATCTGGAAATGATGCAGGATGGGGAATTTATGCAAATGCTCCATATGGAACGCTGAGATGGGTACAAAACTATTCAGGCTCTCATGGAGAACATACAGTTACTCTTGATAAACATACTACAAAGATATTTTCATCATCATATCTTGATACAACGTCATTAGAAGGAACATCAACTGGGGGTGTATCAAATGGCTGGCATCACATAGTATTTAATGTTAATAGACAAGAAAGTGCATCTGCATACCTTAATGGAACATTTGTAGAAGGCACAGATATTTCAGTTAGTGGATCTCATGATATAGGACCTGAATCAACAGGTGATTATCCAAAACCAATTCTTGGTGCAAGAGATACTAATAATACAGGAGTCCCTTATAGTAACTTTACTGGTTCATTAGATGAGTTTAGAATATATAACAGAACATTAACAGATGCAGAAATATCAGATTTATATACAAATAAATCACAATATATAACTCAATCATCAGCCGTATCATTTGCAACTCCAAAAGAAGATTTAACAAAGCAGGTATGGAGAAGAGTAGTTAATAATTTACCTCACCTATTAAAAACAAAAGGAACATCTAGATCAGTTAAAGCTTTATTATCATGTTACGGTATTCCAGAATCTTTATTATCTATTAGAGAATATGGTGGACCTAAAATGCCAAAATCTGAACCAGCAGGAATATATGATCAATTCTCATATGCATTGCAAATACAATCTGGTTCATATGTAGAATTTACTCATGATCATTATAAAACAGATTTATATGATTGGGGATTCCAAAGAGAGTATTTATCTGCAGGAGATACAATACCTGATCAAACAAGAGAGTGGAGATTCAAACCAGCAATAACAGCAAGTATGATAATTTACTCTGCAGGTCTTGTAGGTGCCATACCAGTGCCTATATCACATATTGCAATTGAATATACAGGTTCATATTCAGGTAGTGCAAATTATGGTAGAGTGCATTATGTGCATGGACAAGGTGCTGGATCAACAACACCAATGACAGCATCATCAGATTGGGCTCCTTTATATGATGGTAATTTTTGGAACTTGAGATATTATTGGGAAGCAACCGGATCTGACTCAGGAATATATAATATAGCTGCTAGTACCAATGTCACTTACCATGTACAGGTACAACAAGCTTCAGATTATGTTAAAGGAAAATTAATCCATTCAGCAAGTTTATCTGTTACTCCAACTTATAATGCACATAACAATGCATGGAGTACAGCAACAGGAGCAACAGCTGGATATCTAGGAGGCCAAACTGGATCAACTGGTGGAAATACCTTCAAAGTAAATCAATACTTAAATCATGCAATTGGAAATGGATCAACATCAGGTGGTGCATCTGATCCTGCAGGAATAGGAACATTTACAGGTTCATTCCAAGAATATCGCGAATGGTTAGAAAATATAGGTCAAAATGCATTTGATAAACATACATTGAATCCAAAATCATATGTATCATCAATTAGCGCAACTTCATCATTTGATACATTGGTAAGGCATTATACTTTTGGAACAAATCAAAAAGGATATAATCATGCAGCGACAATTTATATTTCATCATCACATCCAAATCAAGCTATTCAAGACTTTTCTGATCCAGTAAATGATGGAACAACATCATGGGCAACCGCAAGTAATTTCCAAACACCATGGGATACTGTTAATAATGATCATTATGAGCGAGTAGAAGAAACATATTATATTCATGGACCAAGTATTGGAGGAAAGAATTTAAAATCAGAAAAAATAAGAATTGAAGATAATAAATTAGTTCATCCATTGAATAGAGAAACTAGAGGAGAAATAAGTCAGTATGATACAGTATCAAATGATTCTGCTAAACTAGGAATATATTTCTCTCCTCAGGATATGATAAACAAAGATATTTTCAATCAAATAGGTAACGTTGCATTAGATGATTTCTTTGGTTCTGCAGAAGATCAATACAAAGAATTGTATCCAAAACTAAAAACATTTGCTCATAGATATTGGAGAAAATATGAAAATGATAATGATATAAATGCATATATAAGAATATTTGCATTATTTGATTTTTCATTCTTCTCGCAACTAAAACAGTTAATACCAGTTAGGACAAATGCAGATTTAGGGCTGATAGTTGAACCAAGTGTGCTAGAAAGGTCTAAAGTAATGGTAGAGGCAGAACCTTCAAGAGAAGAACTGCATTATGAAGATTTTATACCAGATCCTTTCCCTGATCCAATCATGGACATATTACCATTAACAGCATCTGTAGATGCATTAGAACCTTTAGAAGCTGAACCAATGCATTATACTGCATCTATTTCAGATATACAAACAATGGAAGGTGAGCCAATGCATTATACAGGTTCTTTAAATTTTGAAGTTCCTGTTCATTCTAATTTATCAGGTTCATTGACAAGATCAATTGTTACAGTAAATGATGTTATTAATGGAACTAATTTAGGAGTATATAAAATAGCAACCGGATCAGTTGACGGAGATGATTACACAGATCCAGGAATAGATTTATTTAGAATAGGAGATGGATATCCTGGAGCAACATATAGGTATATAGGCGTAAGATATGATACAACAAATGGTGGTTGGATAACGCAGTCAAGACATGAATTAGAATGGTCGCCAACCGGCTCTGTAGTAATGGAACAACGTAAATCTCCGATGTTTAGTAAAAAGGTATTTTATTATGGACCTGAAAATGCTGCATCACATCACTTTAGATTGGATAACTTTAATGGTTCAAGAATGTTAGATTCTAGACCAACTTATAACCATTCATCAGGCTCCGGATTTGAATCAGTAAATACTTCAGGAACTGCAACTCAGAAAGCTGCATCAACTGCTAGATTTGAAACGATAACTCATAATAATTGGACCGGCCAAGCCATGTTATTTGATCTTCAAGGACCACAGTTATCTGCGACACATAATAGAGGAGGTACTAGAATCAAATTAACAGATGATATAATGCTTCCAAAATCTGATAACACAGGAAAGTTTAGTATATCAGTAATATTGAAACCTGCTTCTGGATCAGGTGAAGGGGATATTGCATTTCTTGGTAGAGGAGATGCAACAAATCCTGGATTCTGGATTAATAATTATGGTAATTTGGTTGCAAGATCTGAAGATGCAACTTATTGGGGTACATTAGGATCAGGCTTCCAAACAGCTGAATGGAACTCAAGATGGGACGGAGGACAAGCCTGGCCAGTAACAAATGATGCTGCAAGAGATACAAATCATCTAGCATATACATATGACGGTACAGATCCAGAAAATGCAACTATGAAGTTTTACTTAAACGGAAGATTGCAAAACACAGTTACCAAAGATGTAACTGGTGATGTAGGTTTAGGAAGATGGAGAATTAGACATATTGGTATGGGATATAAATCATCAGCAAATACATATGCATATTCAGGATCAATGGCACAGCTTCAGATATTTGATGATTATTGTTTATCAGCCCAAGAAGTTAAAACATTAAACAAATATCCAGATATGCAAGCAAATAGAGATTGGGGAGATGAAAGAGGTAGAAAAGGTAGAATATATATGACTAGAGCAAGACGAAGTAATGGATATGGTACATTTACAGATCTAGGAACATTTTCTACCAGCCATTCATTACAACCAGCAGATTATAGAGATGATGCATTAGATTCATCATATTATGAAGGATCAAAATTAACGGCACCAGGGATAAATGAATTCTCAAATCAGACAACAGATGGGGAAGAAGTAGTAAAAATAACATTAAGAAACAGATATAGTTTAGTATATAAGAAAGATTTACCATCTGGAGGTAATTTAGATGTTAGATAAATGGTATACTTTTCTATGATAAACATATTTATTTAAAAATAAAAAGGGAAACACTATGGGATATTTAGATAATAGTTCAATTACAGTAGATGCTATCCTGACCAAGAAGGGAAGACAATTGTTGGCAAGGGGTAGAGATGAATTCAAAATAACACAATACGCTTTAGCAGATGATGAGGTAGATTACGATTTATGGAATAATGATCATCCATTAGGAACTTCATTCTATGGAGTAGTAATTGAGAACATGCCGGTAATCGAAGCATTACCAGACGAAACTCAAATGATGAAATATAAACTTGTAACACTTCCATCTAGGTCAACTAGAATTCCAGTGATTTCCGTACAAAACAAGAACATTACATTATCGAGTGGTGGTACAGCTTCAATTAGACCATATACTAGAAACTTCAATAGAGGTAACCAAACATTTGGTTATACTGCAGTATTATCTGATTCAGATGCAGCTTATTTAAGAGTAACAAGAGGAACAGGTAGAGCAGGAAGAGGTGCTACGGTTCCTGCATTTATTGGTGATAATGAAGCGGCACAAACAGTAACTGTACAAGGATTGTCATTTGAAGTAATTGCAAAAGCTCAACCAGTAGAAGATAAGACAGCAACTATTACAGTTGTAGGTAATGAAACTGGTGGAAGTGTAACAATTAACTTAACAGTAGAAAAACAAGAATTAGAAACGACACCAGGAGTAGCTTTACAAGCTATGTAAGATTATAAATAAGGGATAAAATAATATGGCATCAATAAAAAGAAATAAGTCAGGATATAATGGTTCATCCATGGCAGCATCAAGAGGAAGATTTGCAGGTAGGTTTAGATCAAGAGGTCCAATGCGAAATATGGCAAGACCAAGACCTAGACCAAGAGCAGAATCACCAGTTCTCCAACAAGATACTGTTAGAGATATTGCGAACCAAGCTCGTATAAGAAATATTGAAATTGAAAGAAGAGCAAGACAGATTGCAAATCAATTAATTGCACAAAGAGAGCGTGCAAGATTAGCAGCAAGGAATGGAAGAATATTTACTGAGTTCGATCTTGATACTGATGTTATCCCAAATCAGCAAGAGGTTGTAACAAGAGGATTATTTCCACCAAATGTTGGTAATCAATTAGATTTTTATACATCATCTTTATTATCTGCAACTCAAAAAAGATATTATTACGAAATATGGAACGGAGATAATAGAACTGCAAATTCATCATATGATGCAACAGGTTCTGCATTAATGAGTATTGCATATGGACATAGATTAGGTTCTGGTTCTGCAGATGAAGGTGGCCAAGTAAATGATACACCATCAAGAGCAATTTATTCTCAATATAGATTATTATGTTTAGAACCAGATGATACTAAGTTTACATTTAACGGCGTTGATTCAGATTCTATATATGTAATGAACTTTAACCGTGCATTGATGAGAGAAAGATTAGATGAAGGAAATATAGAACTTAACTTATCTCACTTATCTGGTTCGGTTTATGGAGCAACAGGAAATAACAATACACATACAGGTTCAAATGTAAAACCTTCATTTGGTGATAGTAGTCCTGAAAATAATCATGTTTTACGTATTACTGATGATTCAAAAATAACTTCTGCAATATCAGTTAGAAGAGGACATTTTGGAAGAAGATATAATATGGTATCTGGATCAATTGAACAAGGAGTTTATAATTCAGTAACACCTTACCATTATGGTTTATTATATCCAGATTTAGGAATTATAATACTTAATGCAGATGTATTAAACGTGTCAGGAGGATTTAATACTGTAACAGGTTCAGAAATAGCAGGTAATAATGCATTTAAATTATTTACATCAATATCGCATTCAGGAGCATATCTATCTGATGCATCTGGTGATAAATTAGGAATACAAGCAAGGTCATCTGAAAAAGTAACATCAACTCATTATTTTGTTAGAGCAACAAATGCGGAATATAATTTTACAAATAATCCAACATTTGTTACCGGTTCAAATGGTAGATTTGCTCAATCATCATTTATTGGAGATCCTAAAGTTTATATTACTACAGTAGGTATGTATAATGATAGAAGAGAATTATTAGCAGTTGCAAAATTAAGTAAGCCTTTATTGAAATCATTTACAAGAGAGGCATTAATTAAAGTAAAATTAGACTTCTAATAGATTCTAATCGTTATAATTCATCATATTTAAAGCTCTCTTATATTTATAAGTATAAGAGAGTTTTTACTATAAAGGGAATATAAATGGCTTCAAGAGCAGTAGTCTTCAGACCAATTAATAAAGATGATGTATCAATTACACCGTTTGAAGCAAATACAATATTTAAAACAGATGAAACATCATATCTAACTGATGGATATGTAGTTCGACATGGAATACATAATGTACAGACTACACCAATTAGTGCATCAAATCTAGATGCTGATAATGCAAGAAATCCAGACGGAACATATCAAACTCCTACTTGGAAAGCAATAGACCATTTATTTTATAGACCAGAAACAAAAAATGTTCCTATGCATACTATGGAACATTATAATCCAAGATATACAGAAAAGAATTTATTTTATTCATGTAGTGTAGTAGCAATACCATATGTTAAACATGGAGAAAATATTAAGAAAACATCAGTGCATGTATCTTTTACAGGATCTGATGATTATCAATTAGTAGATTTATATGATGATAAATATGGAAATTTACGTGACCATACAATAAATACTGGTAGTTTTATATCTCAATCAAAGTCTATTGCATATTGGGGATTCAATGATGAGTTTCGTCATTTTGAATTAAACTTTGGTCGTCTAGGAGTTCATACCAGAGGAAAAACATATAAACATATTCAGAATACCAATCGTATCAATAAGGATATTGTATCAACAGCACATTTAGTAAGATATGAACCAGGTATTAAAACAACAGGTTTAGGTGGAATCACATTAGGATCAGAAATAGTACCAAATCCTACTTTTGCATCTGATACCAATTGGAATAAAAACTCTAACTGGACGATAGGAAGTGGAGTTGCAGCAAGTGATGGATCTTCAAATGGTAACCTCAATTATGGCTCCGTACCTGATGGACATCAGCATAGTGGATCAGGTATTACTTATTCTGGATCACTTGAAATAAAATCATTAACTTCAGGAACAGGATACAAAGTTTCTGTCGGTCAAGGAACTAATTTTTCTGACACCTTCACTACAGTAGGTGTTCATCAATTTGTTATAAAAAGTACTTTACCATATGCCAGCCACCTTTATATAACACCAGTAGGTAATGCAGCAGGTACTATAGATAACGTACATTTATCTAGAATTAATTTTCCTAATTCAGGAATTGCAGCCGCATTTGATTCAGGTTCAAAAGCATATATAATTACTCCAAATAATAATAAGTTTAATTTTAGACAAGACCAAGACTTTGCAATATCATTTTGGTGTAAATTACCACCAACTCAATCAGATACAGGATCAACAGCATATCGTACATCTGGTTCAAATTGTATAATTACAAAGCGAGGTGTTGAACAAGAATTAGTAAGAGTAAATAGAAAATCAAATAGAAAAACATTTTATAGAAATACAAATATACATCGTACTAGATTTCCATATGATATAAGTGTTACAAATAAAAATCATCCAACATATCCGGCCGGAAAAATATTGTTTAGTAGAAGTAATGGAATTGATACATTGGAAGTAACTTCAAGTACATGTGTTACATCGTCTAATGATACTTGGTATCATGTAATGTGTAGCAAATCAGGATCAGATCTTGCAATGTTTGTTAATGGTGTATGGGAAAGTGGAGTTACAGATAAATTCCATACAGCTGATGATAATTTAATGAATCCATCACATTTAATGTTTGGAGCATTAGATGAGGATTGTAATGCATCCTTATCAGGAAGTATTGATGAAATAAGAATTTTCAATACATATTTACATTCTGCATCTGCAGAGTCATTAGCAAATAATCATTGGATGAGTAGTAGTGCATACCAAACAAATGTTGCAGGTAATGTATTTTACAGATCAGGACAAATAGTAGTTTCATCACCATTACCAAAATATCATTATGCATTACAAGAAGGTTTTGATATAGAACATAAATCGTCTAGAACTATTTATGAAAATGAAGTACTATGTAAAGTTCCAATGGGAGAATGTAATGTTAGTATGAATCCAACATTACGTAAACCAAAAAGTGAATTGATACAAAATCAATTTACAAGTAGTGCCTGGAAACCATATATAACAACAATTGGATTGTACGACGACAATGCACAGTTATTAGCTGTAGCAAAATTGGCTAGACCAGTACAAAAACGAGATGATGTTGATATGAATTTCCTAATTAAATGGGATTACTAGATATTTATATTAAATAGGTTAATAAAAGGAGTCACGAGAATGGCAGTAAAAGATAATATGGTTAAGAGTCCGCCAAAAGGGGCTATAAGGTTTTCTATTTCTTTATCACCAGAACAAAAGAAAGCAAAAACACAAATTCTAAAACATCCTTATAATTTTATTGTAGGTAAAGCTGGTAGTGGTAAAACACTATTAGCAGTGCAAGTAGCATTGGATCAATTTTTTAAAAAACAATATAATAAAATAATAATTACAAGACCAACCATTTCTACAGAAGATAATGGATTCTTACCTGGATCTGAAAGAGAAAAAATGGAACCATGGTTAGTACCAATTAGAAGTAATATGAGAAAGGTTTATAATAAACCACCTATATTAGAAAAAATGGAAAAGTCTGAACAAATTGAATTAGTATCATTAGCTCACTTTAGAGGTAGAACTTTTGATAATTCAATTGTAATTGTAGATGAGTTTCAAAATTTAACAAGATCACAATTGGCGATGGCAATTGGTAGATTAGGTAAAGATTCCAAAATGTTATTTTGTGGAGATTCTTACCAAATCGATCTAAAAGATAAAAATTATTCAGCTTACCACGATATGGCTAAACTAACAAATTCAGCTTATGTATTTAAATGTGTATTAGAAGATTCACATAGACATAGTGCAATAGATGATTTGTTAGAATTATTAAACGGTTATCATTAATATGGCTTGGAGAAGTAAAAGTAAATTACGTAGAAATGCAATTAAACATGGTTATAGATCTGGATTCGAACATAAAGTATCAGATCAGTTAAAAGAAAACAAAATTAAGTTTGAATATGAAACAACAGTAATACCATATATCAAACCAGAAACTAAACATACTTATACAATTGATTTTACATTACCAAATGGAATACTAGTTGAAACAAAAGGAAGGTGGGTAGCAGAAGACCGTAAAAAACACTTACTTATTAAAAAACAACATCCTGAGTTAGATATAAGGATAGTATTCATGTCTGGTAAAACAAAAATTAGAAAAGGTTCACCAACTACATATGGAATGTGGTGTGATAAGCATGGAATTCCATGGGCAGAAAAAACAATTCCAACTTCATGGTTTTCTGAAAAATAATTTGGTTATTTGAAAAGTTTTCTTTATATTAGTATACATGACGAATTTTAAATTACTAACATTAATAGAATCTGTACTCGGAAAGGGTAGATCTACTAATAAAGGCAATGTAGCTTTTCACTGTCCTTTTTGCCATCATAACAAAAAGAAGTTAGAAGTTAACATCCTTTCTCAACACTGGCATTGCTGGGTATGTAATGCAGCAGGCCGTAAAATAATTACATTATTTAAAAAGTTAAAAGTTGAACGATTTAAAATATCTAAATTATTTGAATATATTGAAGAAACAGAATATAGACCTAAAATAACTACTACAAATACAAAGGCAGTAGAATTACCACCCGAGTTCAAGCCATTATGGAAAATAAACACATTATCACCAGAATATAGAAATGCGGTTTATTATCTTAAAAAACGAGGTATTACTATTCATGATATTCTTAAATATAGAATAGGATATTGCGAAACTGGACAATATTCAGGAAAGGTTATTATTCCTAGTTATGATGCAAATGGAGTATTAAATTACTTTGTTGGAAGAGCTTACTATGAAGATGATAATTTTAAACATAAAAATCCACAGGTATCAAAAGATATTGTAGGATTTGAGTTACATATTAACTGGAATTATCCAGTATGTTTAGTTGAAGGAGCTTTTGATGCAATTGCAATAAGAAGGAATGCAATTCCATTATTTGGTAAAACAATACCAGATCAACTTAAACATCGTATTATAGAAAATAATGTAAAAATAATTTATATATGTCTTGACCAAGATGCAAGAAAACAAGCTATTGAAACGGCTGAATATTTTATGGCAAATGGAGTAGATGTATATTTTGTAGACTTAAAAGAAAAAGATCCAAGTGAAGTAGGTTTTGGAAAAATTAATAACATATTAGCTGGAACAGAAAAACTTACTTCTAGTTGGCTAATAGAGCAAAGGATAATGGGAATATGATAAATAGAATATATCACATAGCAGATGTACATATAAGAAATGTTAAACGTCATAAAGAATATAGACAAGTATTTAAACGATTATATTCTTATATAAAAAAGACAAAACAAGAAAATGATATTATTTATATTGCTGGAGATATTGTACACGCAAAAACAGATATGTCACCAGAGTTAATTGATTTAACATCTGAATTCTTTTCTAATTTAGCAGATTTATTACCTACCATAGTAATTTTAGGAAATCATGATTGTAACCTAAATAACAATTATAGACTGGATGCCTTAAGTCCTATTGTTAAAGCCATCAATCATAAGAACTTACACTATCTTAAAGACAACGATGTATATGATATCCAAGGTGTACACTTTAACGTAATGGCGGTGGATGAAAAGCCTGCAAAATATATAAAAGCATCTGATTTTGAAGGTAATTTTAAGATAGCATTACATCATGGTTCGGTACATAACGCATCAACAGATGCTGGATTTACATTAAGTAATACTCATGTTACAACAGATATGTTTATAGGACATGATTTGGTATTATTAGGTGATATCCATAAACCACAATATTTAGATGATAAGAAAACAATTGCATATGCTGGTTCTTTAATTCAACAAAATCATGGAGAATCTTTAGGTCATGGAATAATGATTTGGGATTTAAAAACTAAAAAATCTGAATTTGTTGAAATTGAAAATGATTATGGTTATTATACATACGAAATTGATAATGGCAAAATTATCAATCCAGACTCAAGAGTACCTAAAAAACCAAGATTGAGATTAAAAGTAAAAGATACAGATTCTGGAACCTTAAAACAAATAATTGCAGATATTCGATCTAAATATAAAGTCCAAGATATTTCAATTCAAAAAATAAATGCATTAAATACAACAGATTCAAAAAATAAAATTAATTTTGGAAATGTGCGAGATGTAGAATGGCAAAACAATGTTATTACAGAATATCTAACAGATGAATTTGCGCTTGATGATGAATTGCTAGATACAGTTAGACATATAAATAGAACCGTTCATTCAAAATTACCAACTAATACATTAACAAGAAATATTACTTGGCAACCTAAGAAATTTGAATTTTCAAACATGTTTAGTTATGGTGAAGATAATGAAATTGATTTTTCAAATATGAATGGAACATATGGATTATTTGCACCAAATGCATCTGGTAAATCAACATTATTAGATGCATTAGCATTTACTTGTTTTGATAGATGTAGTCGTACAAAAAAAGCTGCTCATGTATTAAATAATAAAAAATCTAGATTCCATTGTAAGTTTGAATTTGAATTAGGAAAATATATATACTTTATTGAAAGGACAGGAAAAAAGAATAATCGTGGTCATGTAAAAGTAGATGTAAATTTTTGGAGAGTTGATAAAGACGGAAATGAAGAATCATTAAATGGAGACCAAAGAGATTCTACAAATAAAAGTATAAGACAATATCTTGGATCATATGAAGACTTTGTATTAACAGCATTATCATTACAAAATAATAATACAGGCTTTATTGATAAAACTCAAAGAGAACGAAAAGATTTATTATCACAGTTTTTAGATATTGATATTTTTGAACAACAATATTTGGTAGGCCATGAAGATATTAGAGAAACAGCTGCATTAATAAGAGAATACAAAAGAAAAGATTTTTCAACTGATTTATCAACTGCTAGGGAAATTATATCTCAATATACCGGATCATATGAACAAATGAAAGTTGACAAGACAGAACATGAAGAAATGAAAACAAATCTCAATGATATCATTTTTTCGTTAACAAAAGAATTAAAAAAAGTTGATGATACATTAGATTCACCAGATGATATTAAATATGAAATTACTCAATTATCTGATAGAATTGGAAATTTAAAATTAGACCGAGAACATCAAAAAGATTTAATTAAGTCTCAACAAAAATTAATAAAAGAAATAACCCAAAAAATAAATAAGATTGATGAACAATCTTTAAAAGATGCATTAGTAGAATTAAAAGATTATAATGATACTGTTATTAAATTAAATAACGATCTTAAATTAAAACAATTAAAAATACAACATGCTCAAAAAATGGTTTCAAAATTAGACAAACATGAATGGGATGAAGATTGTAGTTATTGTATGGCTAATCCATGGTTAAAAGAAACTCAACAAGTTGCAGACTTATTGCCTAAATTAATTGATGAAGAACAAGTTTTAGAATTTGATATTAAACATCATGAAGATGGTATTGCAAAAATAGAACATGAAGATAAACCAAAAGAAAAATTAAAAGTTTTAGCTGATTTAAAACATTCATTAGGAATAAATAATGGAACATTAATTGCATATAAACATGAATTAGAAAAGTGTAAATGGGATATTGAATCTATAAATAATGATATACGTGATAAGAAAAAACAATTAACAAAATCTCAAAAACAAAAAGATAATATTGAATTTAATAAAACTAAAAATTCTGAAATATCTGAAATTAGAGAAGAAATAACAACAGTAAGTTCAGAATTAGGACAATTACATACTAAACTATTATCTCTTTCAGGTAAATTAAAAATGGCTGAAAAGTCTAGACAAGATGCAATTGATGGTATTAATAGATTAAAATCATTAGAACAACAATATCAAGGATATGAATATTATCAAAAAGCAGTTCAGCGTAATGGAGTTCCTTATCATTTAATAACTAGAGCACTTCCACAAATAGAAGCTGAAATAAATAATATCTTAAATCAAATTGTTGAATTTACAATTATATTACATACAGATGGCAAAAATATAAATGCATTTATTGTATATGATGATGATAATTACTGGCCATTAGAATTAACATCTGGTATGGAGAAATTTATTTCATCATTAGCTATTAGAACTTCTCTAATAAATGTATCAAATCTTCCTAGGCCAAATTTTCTTGCAATTGATGAAGGTTTTGGAGTATTAGATTCAGACAATCTTAATTCAATGTATATGTTATTTGATTATTTAAAATCACAGTTTGGATTTATTATGTGTATTTCTCATATAGATGCAATGCGAGACATAGTAGATAAATTAATTGAAATTAAAAAGACAAACGGCTACTCAAATATTTCCTATAATTAATGTTTTACCATATTTATAATAAATATTTAAGGTAAAACTAGGGAACATATATGCCGATAAGAAGAGAAGCCTCTTATATAGGATTAAAAGATAATGAACAGTTACGGTATGACGTAGTTGATCGTGATCCATTATCCAAAGACTTTTTCGAAGTAGTAGAATTTCCAGAAACATTAACAGCAGGTAAAAATGTGTTTAAGTTTCGTGGTGATCCTGACTCACTAGTAGATGATTCTAATATATATGTAGAAATATTAGATTATAATGGCGATCCAGTTTATTATGATGTACTTCCATATATGGAAAAAGATGGTGTAAGGGTATTAGCCGTATGGGTATATCCAGATACACCAGAAGGAAGATGTACATTTTATTTAGCTGGTCGTATGCAGCTTGATCCGGAATCAGGACAGAGGTATAGATATAGTTCAGATCAAAATTCAGACTTATATAAAAATTTACCAAATGTATTATGGAAACGTACAACAAGAATTGCACCAAATAGAAGAAATGGTTCAGAAATAATATTTTTACAACAACCTAAAGTAGCTATTTCAGAACAAGTAAAAACATTTGCCCAGATAACTGATCTGCCAACATTCTTTAAACAAGTATCAGGATCTGTTGCAACAGGTATGTCAGTTTCAGGAACGGGACCTGCAGGAGGATATTCAACTATAACTACAAATATATCTGTACCTACTGCAGCAGGAATTGCAAACCAAGTAGTAACAGCTGTTTGGCCTGCATTTGCAGCACAGGCACAAGCAAATGCAAATATGGTGATGGTACAAGAAGCACAATTTTCTGGTAAGACAATTGCAAAAGCAATGGGAAAATCAAAGGTAGCATCTGCAATGCCATCTACATTAGCCAATTCACCAGCAGTTGCAGGTACAATAAATAATTTAACTGCAGCACAAACAAAGACACAGTTACAGATAGCCGATCCGGCACAGGTTATAAATAATGCACTTGGAAATGTTGGTAATCAAGGACCTGGTGGAACTACATTAACAGCATTACCACCACCAACTAAGGCCGCGGCTGATTTGATGGCAGCTCCTCAAAATGAAGTTACATCAATCCAAACCGTTGTATATAATCCACCTGATACCACAACAGCAACATTTGTAGGACTACCATTAACAGGTAGTTTACATTTAGGTGCAACAGTAATAATTAATAGACCAGTAGCTACCGTTCCAAATGATACATGGTTAAATTCAGCAGGAGAGGCAGTCCATGTATCAGCAGCAAGTGAACATGTAAGTGAAGGAGGAGGATCAAAAACAATAGATTGTACATATGTTGCAACAATTGTAGATATAGAAAATTCAACCACAGCTAAATTATCTCCGGCATTTGATTTCTCAGTTGGAAGAGTTAGTAAACCTCAAGATGGAGAACATATAATTGACTTTAATCCATCAACTGTGACAATGAGCTTCTGGGTTCCACAAATGACAGCTGAGACAGAAAATTCAATGTCATTTGCTCATATTAAATTATCAAATATAGAACCAGCAACTGGTGATGTAATGGGAGTTAAAACTTCTTATAAAATGATGGGAGCTCCAGGAGACTTTATAGATACTGGAACATCAATATTAGAATTACAAGAAGTGATGGTCGATACAGGATCTACTTCAGCTGATGTAACATTAGGATTAACAGAAACTAAAATAGGACAAATTGCAGATCAAAACCATATTGGATTGTATTATGAATTCACTGGTGGTGAAGGAAAATTTGATATGGATACTTTAAATGAATCTATACAAATAAAATCAACTGATCCATTAACACAAAATACAGGTGTTAAAATGCAATTGAAAAAAGAATTTAGACCAATATGTTTTGCAAATTCAGAATATGCATTTCAGTTTTTTGCAAAGGCAATTAATACAGGTTCAATGAATGCTCAAAATGTATCTCCTACAGATGCAAGGATAGATGTATATATGTCAGGTTCATCAATAAGTGATGCAAGAACATATAATGGAGGTATCCAGCAATCACAGATAGGTGGAGGATTAACAGGTCCATTTACAGATTCACAATATGGAAATTATTTAGGAACTCTTGAATCAGTAGCAGGAGGAGCAGCAGTATTTAATAGAGTAGAATTTGTACCTGAATATACAGAAACATTTACACCAATATTTGTAATTAGAAAAGGAAGTTGGTTTATTACAAATATATCTTTAACGGCAAATCTAGATACAGGATTTTCTCCTAACTTCCATACATTGAATATTCGAATACCAACTGATGCAATGAATGCACCAATGGCATTCCGATTCCAATATGTAGATTATTTAGGAGCTCCTGCACAAACTGAAACTTATGCCCAAGGAGCTATATTTGATGGCGATAACAATTATTTTGAAGGTGATAGCGGACTTATAACAGGTTCAATAACAATTGGTAATACAGTAGGATCTGGTATAGAACTTGCAGGTGTTAGTTCAGCATTTATTAGGTCTATAGGTTATCAAGGATTTACATCTGCATCTGCAGGTAAAGGATCAGGATTCTTATTTTATAGTGCATCTGTTTTACCTGACTCCCCAGATGGCTATGGTGGTGTAGGATTAGAACTTGTACAAGACTCATCAAGTTTCTTCAGATTTGCAACATCAGGATCAATTTCTGGAAAACCAGCTGGTTTAGAAATACGTACTGATTCATTCTTCCTAGGAGGTGATGATTCGTTTATATCTGGTGCAAATGGAGCAATAGAAATTACATCATCTAATTTCCATTTAGATAGACAAGGTGATGTTATCATGCAAGGAACAATCACCGCAGAAGCAGGAGGAACTATTGGTGGTTGGGGTATAGGAACAACTACATTATCATCAAGTAATAATTCAGTTATATTAGATGCAGATGGACCATATCATATTTCATCTTCAGGTTTCCAAGTAGATTCAGATGGTAGAGTATCTGCAAGTGCAGGATTGATAGGAGGATTTACATTAGGAGACCATAGTTTAGAAACCTCAGGGGTAGAATTAAATGATTCTACTCAAACATATTTTATTAGTTCAAGTACATTTAAAGTAAAACACTCAGGTGAAGTAACAGGATCTGATGTACAATTTGATGGAGGAGTGGTAGCTGGATGGACAATAGATGGAACAAATTTAAAATCTACAAGTGATTATATTGTATTGCAAGGAGATAATACACCGTTTGTAAAAGTACAATCTGATACAAATAATACAGTAAATATGTTTTATAATAGTGCAACTGATTGGGGACTATTAGGAACAGTAGGAACAGAAAAAATATTTGAATTAGGATCAGAAAATCAAATAGCTGGAATTAATTTTATAAGTGGTTCTTTATATAGATCTAATAGATGGAGAATATCAGCATCATTAGATACAGCAGATCCAGTATCATTTATATCTTCTTCAGCATTTAAAGTATCAGCTGATGGAACAATTACAGGTTCTGATATATTATTAGGTGATAAAGCAGCTGGTAACTTCTTACAATTTTTAGGAAGTACATTAACAGTACAAGGAACAATTACAGCTGATAATATTCAAACTCCTGCTTCAATTGGAGGATCGCCATCAACATTATCAAATGCATCTGCATCTATTACATCTCAAGGTTTAGCCAAATTTGTATCTGCAAGTATTGGTGGATTTGAAGTACAAACAGATGTAATTAAATCATTAAATGAAGACTTGATATTAAGATCTGATGGTAGAATAACTGGATCACAGGTATTATTTGATGGAGGAGATATTGCAGGTTGGAATATAAACGGTGATATGTTATCATCATCAAATGCATTCCTTGAAGGAGGAGCTACTCCTGAATTACTTGTTAGAAAATCTGCAGATGATTTTGTAAGAACACATTTTGCTGCAAGTGATAATTGGGGATTGATGGGCAAATCTGGAGGCAATATATTATTTGCTTTAGGAGCCAATGTAGAATCAGGAGAAGAAGATAATCAAATTGCTGGTTGGGCATTTGATAATGAAAAATTAACTGGTGGTAATATGATCATCAGAAAAGAAGGAACTATTGAATCAGATGGATTTGTTTCAAACTTAGCAGGTTCAGGATTTAGATTAACTGCGGTGTCAGGAGGATTCCTAGAAGTAGAGAATGCAAGAATAAGAGGAACATTATCTACTGCAGTATTTGAAAAAGAAACAGTTAATGCGGTTGGTGGACAATTATATGTTGCAAACTCATCAGTGTTAACAGGATCAGCATTACATCCAGGAGCCTTTCATGATGCAACAGATACAACAATGTCAATTGCAAATGTATCTGGATTTACATATGGAGAAATATTATCACTTAAAAAAGTATCATCAACTGGATTTACTACAGAGTACGTAAGAGTTCAATCAGCTTCTAGATTTGATGCATCAAGCGATACTGACTTTGGTGGCTTCTTATTTGTAACTAGGAGTATAAGTTATGATGGTTCTCCTACTCATGGACCATCAGGTTCATTAGGAGATTCTCCATTTGCTGCACAATCATATACAGGTTCTCAGGTAATTGTATCAACAGGTAAAATTAATACTGGATATATTAGATTAAATGCCAATCCAAATGACCCATTTACACCATATATGCAAATTGTAGAAAGAACAGGTTCAGGATTATATGATTTGAATCTTGCAGCACAAGTAGGAGATTTATCAGGAATAACAGATAGTTCATTTAGTGATGGAGTAACTGGTCATGGTATTTATACAACCAATGGATATTTCAAAGGAAAGATTGAAGTAAGTTCATTACCAACCGCTCCTCCAAGTGAAGGATTAATTTTACATTTACCATTTGATGGATTTATATCAACTGGATCTTTTGGTTCAAGTAGTTTATTACAAGATGTGTCAGGATTTAGACAACATGAAAATGGAACCATTCAGATAGACGCCGGTACGGCCGTTACATGCAATTCTTCAAGTGCCAAAATAGGTGGTTCTGCAGTATTTCCAGGTGTAACTGATAAAACTGGTAAGTTAACATTGAATCCAATACAATTATATGATAACCATACATTTGCACATTGGCTAAAGATAGACAAATCAGATACTTCTCAAATGTCATTTTCAGTTGATGCAGATACTTCATTTACAAATCCTCACGGAGGAGGAGCATTAGTTGCTGGTGTTGGTGGTGCTGGTAATAATGCTCAATTAGATCTTTGGTTTAATGGCACTAAAATATTATGGAATACAGGTGATGGTGACAATAATCCTTTCCAAGAATATCCAGGAGGACCAGATGTTACTTGGCAAGAATATGATGGATTATGGACTCACTTTGCTGTTGTAAATGATACATTAACATTGACTGCAAGTTTATATATTAATGGTCAATGGAAAGGTTGGGCAAAATATAGAAATCCAACAATGGGACCAGCTGTAGGAGCAGATCTTAACATCGGAGGATACCAAGGAGCACAATATGCATATAATTTTAAAGGTGAAATAGATGACTTTAGGATTTATACTGGTTCATTAACTGATGAAGAAGTTCAAGCATTATATTTAAGTCCTAATGCAGGTGTTGGTAGAACAATCATTGAAGGAGATTCTATAACATCAGGACATTTAAGATCAAATAATTGGGGCCCATCAGTTGGTTCTGAATTTAGTTTAGATAATGGAACATTCAAGTTAGGAGGTTCTAGCAATCCAAAATTATCTTGGGACGGTACTACATTATTGATTGGAGGATTCATAGAAGAAACAGCAACCAGTTCAATGTTAGGACCTTATACAACTAACGCAGCTACTACATCATTACATAATCCATCCAATTATGCATTTGGAGGAGATGGATTCACATTGACAACAAATACAGCAGCTGAAGGATTAAATTTAACATCTCAATACATGGGATATTATAATGGTGGTTTTGCAACTTATATGGATAGTGCTGGTAACTTCTATTTAGGAGGAGATAGTACTGGTTCATTGATGTGGAGCGCAGCTGATGCATCATTACAAATAATAGGAAATATTCAAGTACAAAATTCTGAATCATTTTATATGCCAAATAAAACAAAGGCAGATTATAGAATTGCATTAATAGAATCAGCTTCAGCAGATCCTACACCAGGTAGTAGAGTTATTTCAAGTTCATTAGGATATACAAATTACTTTGAAAATACAACTACAGGTTCAACTACGCCTTCGGATATTTTAGGTTACGATCAAGGATATGATTTATATGTATTTTCAGGTGAAGTATGGAATGTAGAAAAAGAACAGATGGTTATGAATCTATTTGATGAAGGACAGTCTGTATTTGTACAAGCGAATAATATGGCAGGTGCAGATGTAACCGGATCAGGTGGTACTGATTATCCTATTAAACAGCATACTAGTGGTGTTGCATCAAATCCATATGAAAACGGTCATATAGCAACAGGATCTGGATTGCAAGAAACAGATCCAATCGGTCAAGGTTGGTCGGTATGGTCAGATTCGGCTCCTGCTGATACAGGTAATATTCCAATAACAGTTTATTCAGATGGAGGAGGTTCTACATATGCACCAATTGCAATATCTGGTTCGATACCTACAATATCAGATACTGGTAATATAGCTACAAATACAACTGCAGCCTATTTAGCATTTTATGGTACTAATCCAAGAGGAGGTAGAATAATTATATCAACTACAAGATATAATTATATTAAAGAAACACCATTGGAACGTTGTTTAGACTTCCTACTTAAGAAAGATTTAGACCAAGAATCATATCAACAAGGTATTACCAAAATAACTGGTGATATGGTTAAAACTGGTAAAGTGCAATCTAATAATTGGACCGATGGTGGCCAAGTAGGATCTGAGTTTAATCTTAATGATGGCACATTTAAAATGGGTGGAGATACAAATCCATCATTAGAATTTGACGGAACAGATTTAATTGTATCAGGAGGAATATCAGCATCTGGTGGATTAATAGCAGGCTTTACAATTGAAGAAGATGCAATATATTCTGGAACAAAAGACACTTCTGGATTTGCCGCAAACAATGCAGATATAACCATTGGTGCAGATGGAATTCATACAAAACAATTCTATGTTGATACAGCAACAGGTAATGCGGGATTTGCTGGAACAGTAACTATCGGAACTTCAGATTTAACAGAAGCCAATACATTGAATCAGACAGGTTCAACCACTCAAGGAAGTTCTTTAATTTATAATCCTAATTTTGAATTAGCTGCGCCTGATGGAAGACCAGCCGGAGTAAAAGCCGTGTATGGTGGTGCAACCGCAACCAATATTAGTTTTTCTGGAAGTTTAGCAGCAAGTCAACAACTAGTAATTGTTAATGATAGTGATGCCCATATTGGCGCTGGCTGGCCAGCCTTTCATGTATCAGTTGGATCTGAATATCGAGTACAAGTAAGGCTTCGAGGAGAAGTAGTTGATTCATCCGGACTTTATATTAGAATGCAAGAATATGATTCTGAGTTAGATTCTGGAGATACTCATGTATCTTATAATGCTAGTAACTCAGAAGCTGGCGTACAAGAAGCTACAAGGCAAGTGACGCAAGGAACTCAAAATTCAAGTGGTTCATTCCAATTTGAAAGAATAGCTGGAACAAGTGTTGAAAATGGACCTGTTGCAACTTCATTTACAGATTATGAATTTATATATAGACCAACTAGCACAGCTAAATGGGCTTCATTAATTGTTTTAAATTGGACTGATATAGCAGCTGGAGATCCATTAATTGTTGATCGAGTATATGCATACAAAGAACCATCTATTCATGATGGAACTGTAGGTGGTTGGACAATATCAACTGATAAAATAAAAGGTGGTAATGCCATCTTGAGTGGTAGTGGTATTTTAACATTAGGTGTTACACCAAATGCATCTGTAGCCGGAACCAATAAAGGTATTTATATGGACGGAGATGGTAGTTTCCTTGCATATGGTAATTCAACTAACTTTGTAAAATTTGATGCATCTGGTACATCAGTTGAAATTAAAGCTAATACATTTGATCTTGCAACATCAACTATGATATTAGATAGTGGAACCAATTCAGGTAAGATTGCATTAGGTTCAACTCCAAACACATCTGTGGCAGGAACAAATGCTGGTATATACATGGATGGTACTGGTGACTTCCTTGCATATGGAGATGCAAATAATTATCTTAAGAAAGATGGAACTGCATTAACAATGAAAGCAGAAACATTTGATTTGGCCGCAACAAACTTAACTATTAATTCTGCAGGCCATTATATAATAGATACTGGTAATTTCAAAGTTGATAAAGGTGGAGCTATCACATCATCAGCAGGTGAAATAGGTGGTTGGTTGATTGCAAATAATTATATAAAGTATGACTCTGCAGGCGGAATGATATGGATGGGACAAAGTTCTGCAGATTCAGGACAAACAGAAATTAGAATTTCATCTGATGGAACGGGAGTAGGTACTTCCAACTATGTTAGAATGTATCAAGACCATGATGTTGATACATGGGGTATTGAAGGAAAAACAAGTAATGGAGCCGGCGGGACAATATTCCATCTAGGAGAAACAGCAGGTTCAGATGACAATCAAATAGCAGGATGGCAATTTGATAGCACACAACTTACAAGTAATTCAGGAGATGGAGGACAAACATTCTTGAAAGCAAATGGACAAATAACTGCATCAAGCATGTTGTTATCAGGTTCTGCAGTAGCAACCAATTTTGCAACCAAAGTTGTGACAGTGACAAATGGTAACGTGTCTGATTATACAAGGGCTGTTACAGGTGGAGTTAATTTAGTATTTGATGGATCACAAGGAGGAGATAGAGTTATGCATATGATTTTAGATCATGACCCAGGATTAATAAAAGGATTTGATTTAGTTGATGATGGCACCGAAGTTGAATCGCAAATATTAATAGATGTTATAGTAGCTATAACTGGATTTGATGATGGTATTAGTACATCAATGCAACAAATGAACGCTTTACGAGATTAGAATAGGAGAATAAAATGGCAACAGTAACAATGACAGCAGGACACAGATATAAATTCGCCGCCTCGGCAGGATCACCTGTGTTACTAGAATCTTCCGATAATGTAGGAGATGTGAATTATTTTCATAACCAAGTTCATATAGAAGATATAGAAGGCACCAGTAATGCACAACTTACGGTTAAATCAAATAACGGTACTACTCAATACGGACCTACTATATTTTGTTGGAACACAGGAGCAGGTGACGCAGGAATTTGTTTTAGAACAGATAGTGCATATTGGTCAGTAGGATCTGATAATGACCAATCCAATAGATTTTCAATTGGAAACAGTTCTAATATAGGATCAACCTTAGCTTTAACTATTGATACTTCAAATGAAGACGTAATGATTCATAATACATTAAGAGTAGATAATATTATTGGTACAGCTGGTGTTCATGATAATATCGATTTTAATGATTGTGAATTGCGAGAGATTAAATCTCTTCAATTACAAGATTGGGATGATGATACTAATACAGATAATACTGTTAGAGTAATTCGAAGAGATGGTAAGTGGAATCATTATGATGGCAGTGTAACAATAGGACAATATGAAAATGGAGATACAATGGTTGGCCAAATGTCAGCTGATGGAGATCTAGCAATTAAAGGTAAATTGTATATAAGTACAGGCGCTGGTGGAACAGATGGTTTCCAAGATACTGGAGCAACAAAGATATTAATTGAAACAACTGATGACTCAGGTGGATTACCTGGTAACGAAACTTATGCAGCTACTGAAGTAAGAGCTGAACATACTGCTTGGTGGAAAATATATGATGAAGATGCTATTAGCACTCAATATGCTATTTATGGTTATAATACAGATACTCAAAAATCTAGATGGTTAAATTATGATGGTTCAGACTGGGAAGGATGGAATATGGATAATGATGGTGATTTTGCTATTCATGGTTCATATAGTTCTTCTGATAGAAGACTAAAAACAAATATAAAATATTTAACTGGTTCTGCGATGGATGCAATATCTATTGTAAAACAATTAAAAGCAGTTTCATTTGATTGGATAAAATATAATAAACCTGTTAGTGCAAGTTATGGATATATAGCAGATGAAGTAGAACCTATACTACCAGGAGTGGTAAATACAGCAACAGAAGTAAAACTGTATAAATCTGGAAGTCTTTTAGAAGATGGTACAACTTGGTGGGTCGGTAATCTTACAAGTTCTCATGATCAACATGGAAATGCATTACCAGAAGAAATGGGAAATCCGATAATATCTAATAAACAGAGTATAAATTATTCTGCTTTGATCCCAATATTATCAGAGGCCATAAAAGAACAACAAGATATTATAGAAGACTTGAAAACTAGAATAATATCATTAGAGAACGCATAATCTATATATTTATATAAAATGAATTTAGGTGAACAAATAGTAGACAATTTATTAACGGAAATGGATTCTCCGATTAAAACCGTAGTGGCAATATATCCAGGTAGATTTCAACCAATGGGTCAACATCATGCAAAAGTATATGACTGGTTAGCAAAACAATTTGGAAAACAAAATACATATATTGCAACATCAGATAAAGTTGCATTGCCAAAATCTCCATTAAACTTTCGAGAAAAGGTTCAGGTAATTAGAAAACATGGAATAACAAATGTTTCTCAAGAAAAAAATGTTTATGCTCCAGAAAATATATTAAAAAAATATAATCCTGAAACTACTGCAGTGGTATTTGTATATGGAAAAAAAGATGCAGGAAGATTAAGATATACAAAAAAAGATGGTTCACCTGGTTATTTCCAGGATTTTGCAAAGTCTAAATCAAATCTAAAAGGATATGATAAACATGGATACGTTGTTATATCACCGCATATAGAGTTAAAAGTACCAGGATTTGGTGAAATGTCAGGTACAACAATTAGAGCCGCATTGGCAACCGCAGACATGAAAACATTTAAAAATATAATGGGCTGGTATGATCCAAAAATATATCAGTTATTAAGAAAAAAGTTTTCTGCAATAATGGAATCATTTATAGTTAAAGAAGGAAGTAATGTTACAGGCCAAGGTAAAGCTGATGTAGATGATGGACCAAGATACTTTTATGGAAATCAGAATACATATAGAAAGAAAACAGATGCCATGGCAAAACGTTTAGGATATGAAGTTATAAATTATATTGTAAAGGATAATCCTATTGAAGTTCATAATACAAATTTTCCAGATGGACCACCATTGACAGTATCATACTTTCCAACAGGTGTCAAGGGAGGAGAGTTTTCTGGTACAGATTATATTAAAGATTACAAAGGAAGGCCTGGGTATTCAAAATGGAAGAGTTATATTTCAAATATTGCTCAATCTGTAGGATATAAATTTTTAGATTTTTTAGGAGCAGAAGATTCTATTGAATCAAGTAAAGGAGAGATATTAGTGCCAACTACATTAAAAGAAGATATTAATTTACCAATCAATATCGGCGATACAATTATGATGGGTAGATTTAAAAATAAAAAGGTAGTAGTGAAAACAATTAATTTTAATGATAAAGGAGACTTATTAATTAATGGTAGGTCTGCAGCAAGATTTAGAATTATGCCACAAGAACCAAAACCTAAATCATTAGGAGAATCAATTGCATTACAGTTATTAACAGAGGGTGGAGCAGCCGGACACATGAATCATCCATTTGATGATAGAGATATTACATTTGCGGATATGAAACAAATGATACGATTATCATTAGAAGGTAAATTAAATATTGAATCTGGAGTTCAAGAAAAAACAGACGGACAAAATTTATTAGTTACTTTTAAAGATGGTAAACTTGGAGCAGCAAGAAACAAAACTACAATTAAGAATCCAATGGATATTGATGCTGTTAGAATGAAATTTGCAGGTAGAGGTGAAATAGAAAAAGCTTTTACATTTGCAATGGAAGATTTAGAACGCGCATTATTAAGAGTACCAAAAGATAAATTATTTGAAATATTTCAAAACGGTTCAAGATTTTTAAACATGGAAATTATATACCCAGGAACTCAAAATGTTATAATGTATGGACCAAAGGCATATATACAATTTCATGGAGTAGATGAATATGATTTAGAATTAGCAGTTAAAGTTGATTCATATCCTGAATATGCACCATTATTACAAAAAACAATAGCCAATGTTAATGCAAATATACAAAAGCGATTTGAAATAATTCCACCTAAAATTCTAACTACAAAACAATTACCTGATTTTGAAGAAAAGGAAAAATATTTTATAGATCAAGTAACATCCTTACAATCTCAATTCAAATTAAAGGATTCAGATGAATTAATAATGTGGCATCAAAAATGGTGGGAAGTAAGAATAAATCAAATAATACCTAATGCAACAGATGATATAAAATTAGGATTATTAAAAAGATGGGCATATTTTGATAAATCATTTAGAATGAATTCAAAAAATATACCTGATCCAGAAATATTACAAAAAGCTAAAGAATTTGATAAACAAAATTTTAAACAACAAAACAAACAAAATGTATATAATTTTGAAAAAATCTTTTTAGAATTAGGAGTTGAAATACTACATAATATATCAGATTATTTATCAATTGTTCCTACAGATGCAATAAAGGATATGAAAAGGCGGATAGCTGCAAAAATCAAAGTCATACAGAAATCTAAGGATTTAGCGTCACTTGACAAATTAAAGTTTGAATTAAAACGTATTGAAGATTTAGGTGGATTTGAAAAATTAGTGCCAACAGAGGGTATAGTATTTGTATATAAAGGAAAAACATATAAATTAACAGGTTTATTTGCTCCTATCAATCAATTGTTAGGAATAGGCGGACTTGGCGATAAGTAGCATATTTATATAAAAAATAGGGAATAACCATGAACGAAGAAAATTTAAGAAAAGCAATAAGAACTGAAATTCGTAGAACACTTAAAGAAGCTCCATCAAAGTATGGTTCTGGTTTAGGTGGATCTGAAAGACAAAAAGTGTCTAGAATTTTTCAATATTTAGAAAGAAAAGGATTATCTAGATTTTTAAATATGTTGAAAACAGATATTGAAAAAGCTCAAGCCATTGCAAGATTTGCAGATGAAGTAGGTTTACCAATTAATAAAGTGGCTCAACTAAGAAGTCAATTGGTAAAGATGAAAGCAGCTGCAAAAAGATCTGGTAGGGATCAAGAAGTTTAATTAAAAAAAAAGGTTATATGAGTAAGTTAAAGAACGTGAAGGCGATCCAAGATATGTTATCTGGAACGCATAAATCACAAACAAGAAAGTCTCATTATTTTGGAAATACAAAATCTGAAATAAAAAAGGAAGATGTTATTGAACAATTTGAAGACGGAAAACCTAAGATTTGGATTGAAACAGATCCAAATGGAAATAGAACTCGAGTTACTCAAAATAATGGATTTAAATCACGTGAATCCGAAAATGGTTATTTAGTAAGACAAGTACAAAAACAATTTCAAATGCCAGATACTTGTCCAAGCTGTGGAAAGAATACTCATACATCAGAAAAACGATTAAATGAAAAGTTTTGGATAACACATAAACAATGTTTTGATTGTGTTGTTAAATTTGAAACTAACCTGAGGAATGATAAAGATGCATGGGAAAATTACAAACGTGATAGAATGTTAAAAAATGCTGAATCGTTCTTTAAAGATGCTGATGAAGATGTTAAAGGATTAGAAAAGATGATGACAGAAGCTATTCGACAAGTACAAAATGCTGATGGAGATATTGAAACGTTTGATGCTGCAATGAGTAAAGAAAAATTTAAAGAAACTGTATTGCAAAAATATAAAGAATATAAAGAACAAATATTATCAGAATTAAAAGGAGAATAACATTATGGGATTTGGATTAGGAAAATTATTTTCAGGTGGAGCCGGAGAACTAGTAGAATCAGTTGGTGGTGTACTTGATAATCTAACAACCTCGAAAGAAGAAAAATTAGAAGCAAAAAGAAAAATGAAAGAATTAATTGCCAACCATGAGGCGGCAATGGAAAAGAATATCACAGACAGATGGTCAGCTGATATGAATTCAGATTCTTGGTTAAGTAAAAATGTAAGACCATTAGTATTAATATTTTTAGTAGTATGTACAGTATTATTAATTTTTATTGATGCAGGAACAATTAAATTTGTAGTAGAAGATAAATGGACGGACCTTTTACAATTAGTACTTATTACAGTAATTGGTGCTTATTTTGGTGGTAGATCACTTGAAAAGACAAAGAAAAAATAATCATTCTTTTTCTTGTTTTTCTGTAGATAATTTATTATATTAAAATACTATGTCAGTAAAGAAAACATTAAAAGAAATCATACGCGATGAATATAAGAAGTGTGTACAAGATCCTATACACTTTATGCGTAAATACTGTATAATTCAACATCCTACTCAAGGAAAAATATATTTTAATCTGTATCCATTCCAAGAAGAATCATTAACACAGATATCTCAAAATAGATATAATATTATTCTTAAGTCTAGACAGTTAGGAATTTCAACTTTAACAGCCGGATATGCATTATGGAAAATGTTATTTAAGGCAGATTTTAACTGTCTAGTAATTGCAACTAAACAAGATGTTGCAAAGAACCTTGTAACAAAGGTTAGAGTAATGCATGAAAACTTACCTAAATGGTTAAAGGGGGCAGTTGCTGAAGATAATAAACTTTCATTAAGATTAAGTAATGGGTCGCAAATAAAGGCCATATCATCAAAAGGTGATGCAGGTAGATCTGAAGCATTATCATTATTGATATTTGATGAAGCAGCATTTATTGATAAAATTGATGATATATGGACAGCCGCTCAACAAACATTAGCAACTGGTGGAGATTGTATTGCATTATCTACACCTAATGGAGTTGGTAATTGGTTTCATAAACAATGGGTAGAAGCAACTGCAGGCGGAGAATTTAATAATATATCATTACATTGGACAGTACATCCAGATAGAGATCAAGCTTGGCGAGATAAACAAACAGAATTGTTAGGTGAGAAAATGGCCGCTCAAGAATGTGACTGTGATTTTATATCATCTGGACATACAGTAGTAGATGGAGAAATACTACAATGGTATCAGGAAACATATGTTAAAGATCCAATTGAAAAGCGAGGAATGGATGGAAATTATTGGATATGGGAATATCCAAATTATTCAAAATCATATATGGTTGTAGCTGACGTTGCAAGAGGAGATTCAACTGATTACTCTGCATTCCATGTATTTGATACAGAACAATGTAAACAAGTTGCAGAATATAGAGGTAAAATAGGAACTACCGAATATGGTAATATGTTAATATCAGTTGCAACAGAATATAATAATGCATTACTAGTTATTGAAAATGCAAATATAGGATGGGCATCCATTCAGGTAGCATTAGACAAAGGATACCAAAATCTATACTATTCTTATAAACAAGATGGATACTTAGATGAGGAAATACACTTGAAGAAAGGATATGATTTAAAAAAGAAATCACAAAAAGTTCCTGGATTTTCAATGACATCAAGAACTCGTCCATTAGTAATATCTAAATTAGAAACATATTTTAGAGATAAAACACCATTGGTTCATTCAAAAAGATTAGTAGATGAATTATTTACATTTATTTGGTTAGGGCATAGAGCAGAAGCTGCAAGGGGCTATAATGATGATTTAGTAATGTCATTTGCAACAGGATTATGGATGAGAGATACAGCATTAAGACTTCATCAACAAGGTATGGATTTAAATAGAAAATCATTAGGCGGTATAGGAAAGACATCAGAAGGAGTATATTCAACAAAAACAGACTTAAAAGGTTCAGGATGGGATTGGAAGAGTGGAGATAAAGACAACGACGATTTAACCTGGCTTTTATAGTACAATCATATTTATATAAAAGTAGAAAATTATGGCAAACAAATCATTAAGATCTAGACTTAGAAGACTTTTTTCAACGAATGTAATAGTTCGTAGAATTGGTAAAAAGAGACTACAAGTTGTAGATTCAAATAAGTTACAATCAATGGGTAACATGAGACAGACAAAATACATTGATCGGTTTTCAGGAATTCATACAAAAAACCCAGGATGGAGCACATATAATAATACAGCAAATTATCATCAAAATAGAGTAGAATTATATACAGATTATGAAGGTATGGATATGGACCCAATTATATCTTCAGCATTAGATATATATGCAGATGAAAGTACAGTGAAGGATGCTGATGGTGATACTTTAACAATTAAATCATCTGATGATAATATACGAAAAATATTAAGAAATTTATTTTATGATGTATTAAATGTAGAATATAACTTATGGCCTTGGATTAGAAATGCATGTAAATATGGTGACTTTTATTTACATTTAGATATTGATGAAGAAATTGGTATTGTAAATGTAGTTCCAATGTCTGCATATGAAATGAGACGTGAAGAGCAGTTTGATGATAAAAATCCGTATGCCGTTAAATTTTATTATGAAGGAATGAGTAATATTGGCCAAGGAGGTAATTCACAAATGGAATATGATCCATTTGAGGTAGCACATTTTAGATTATTGTCAGATACAAACTTTTTACCGTATGGTAAATCAATGTTAGAAGGTGCACGAAAAGTATTCAAACAATTAACTCTTATGGAAGATGCAATGTTGTTACATAGAATAATGAGAGCTCCAGAAAGAAGAATATTTAAAATTGATGTAGGTAATATACCACCAAATGAAGTTGATTCACATATGCAACAAATAATGAACAAAATGAAAAAAGTTCCTTATATGGATGAACAAACAGGTGATTATAATCTTAAATTTAATCTACAAAACATGTTAGAAGATTATTATTTACCAGTAAGAGGTGGTGAATCTGGAACTAATATAGAATCTTTACCTGGTACAAGTAATGATGGACAAACTGAAGATATAGATTATTTAAGAAATAAAATGCATGCTGCATTAAGAATACCAAAAGCATTTTTAGGATATGATGAAGGTGTAGAAGGAAAGGCAACATTAGCAGCAGAGGATATTAGGTTTGCAAGAACTATAGAAAGAATACAAAAAATATTTACATCTGAATTAACTAAAATTGCAATTGTACATTTATATACACAAGGATATACAGATGCCGATCTTATCAATTTTGAATTAACTTTAACTAATCCATCAATTGTTTATGAAAAACAAAAGGTAGAATTATTAAATGAAAAATTAGGATTAGTATCTAATTTTAAAGAATCAGGTATGTTCTCAGAAAGATACATATATGAAAATGTATTTGGTATGAGCCAAAATGAATGGAATACAGAACAAGATCAAGTTATTGAAGATCTTAAAGAAGAATTCAGAAAAGAACAAATTAAGTCAGAAGGAAATGATCCTCAAAAGACAAATCAATCGTTTGGAACACCTCATGATATAGCTTCGATGCATGTGCAGGGAAATCTAGACATACCAGGTCAGCAAGATGAAGGAGCTAATGATCCAGTAGCAGGACCAGGAAGACCAAAGAAATTTGGTGCATTTGGAAGAGCTAATTCTGATTATGGACGAGACGCTGTTGGTGCAAAAGGATTAGATAAAGCATTTGCAACAGATAAGTCGCCACTACAACATAAATATAGAGGTGGTTCACCACTAAGCACAGAAGCTAAAGCATTTGCAGATTTGCTACAAAATAAATCAAAATCTTCAAAAGTTTTACAAGAAAGTCTTTCAACTGAAAAAGCTGATCCTGATAAAGGTACAATGTTGGATGAAGATATACTGATTCAAGAAGAAAAAGCGTAGTGAAAGTTAATTTAGTCTATATTTATTTAAAAATAGATAGCAAATAAACGGGACGATATGTCAATGAAAAAAATAAAGCATTCAAAGTATAAAAATACCGGGATTCTTTTCGAGATGCTCGTACGTCAAGTCGCTGCAGATACAATGCAAGGACGTAAGACAAAAGCATTACCGATTATCAAGAGGCATTTCAAGGCCGGTACTGAATTAGGAAAAGAATTACAATTATATAGAACTATTCAAGAAGAAGAGTTTAAGACAGAAAATAGTGCTCAAAAATTTTTACAAGCATGTATAACTGCAAAAAAGTCTTTAAATCAAACAGCATTGAGAAGACAAAAATATAATTTAATAAAAGAAATCAATGACCAATTTATAGTAGATAACTTTTTCAAAGCAAGAGTATCAAATTATAATATAATGGCCGCGGCATATAAATTATTTGAATATGCAGAAGTTGACAATCCTGCTCAGATAGTAAGATCAAAAGCTACATTGGTAGAACATGTATTAAGAAATACAATCAACAATCCAGTTAAAGTAAAGAAAGGAAATGTTATAAAAGAAACATATTCAGTTCAACCAAAGGATGTTAGATTGTTATCTTATAAAATGTTAATTGATAAGTTTAATGATAAATATAATGGACTTAATCAACGACAAAAAAATATTTTGAGAGAATATATTAATAATGTAACAAATACTGTTGCGTTAAAAGAATTTATTCAAAAAGAAATTCCAGTTGTCCAAAAAGAATTAAAACGAGCATCTGCTAGAGTAGGATCAAAAGTAGTTAAAATAAAATTGAATGAAGTTAATAATATGTTAACAGAGTTAAAAAATTCATCAGCCGTTAAAGATAAAGATGTATTAACAATGTTACGTTATTATGAATTGATTAAAGAACTTAAAAATGTGGAGACTAAATAATGAGCGCTAATCCATCACAAAGAGAAACCTGGTTTAATTCTTATCCAGATTCAGGAAGTTTATATAATGTAAGCGGACATTTAGGCGGCTATCATGCAGTAACAACAGTTGCAGATGGTGCAACATATTATACTGGTTCAAGTGCTGCAAGATGGAATGGAGTTATGGTTGTAACTCATGGTAGTGCAGTATTACATTTTCCAGGAGGAGGTTCAATTGCAGCAAGTAAATTAACTACAAAGGAAATATATAACTTTACAGTATCACATATAACAGCAGCAAGTTCTGCAGAAATTTATTTATTGAGGAAATAAGATATGGATTATTTAGATAAATTTAAAAAATACCTTAAGGAAGCAGAAGAAGATGAAATCCAATATCAACACAATGAGGATGAATTGGGAGAAGCAAATGTAACTGGTAATATGGATGGCGGAGAAGGTCCTCCAAAAACTCCATATGCATTTCATAAAAATGATAAAAAAGGTAAAAAGAAACAAAAAGATAATGCAACAACTGCAACAGAGTTTGAACTAGTTAAAGACTCAATATATAAAAAAATGATGAAGATGACAATGAGTTCAGGTTTAATGAATGAATCATCATATAGAGAATATAAAAAAGATCCAACATCGACACCACAACAAAAAGTTAATAGAGGAATAGCTGAAGTTAATAAAATGTTAGGGTTAATGGAAAAGATCGTAAATAATAATATAAGGTTAAAAACAGAAATGGGTGTGAATTCAAATCATTTTTGGAAATCAACCGGAAATAGATTTGCAAAGATAAATGAGAGAATGACAAGGATTGCAAATCGATTAAAAGAATTATCACAATAGGAGATCAAAAATGGCAAAGCAATTATTAGTTAATTATCAAACATTTGAGATAACTCCTCAACAAATTAATGAAAGTCTATCTAAAAATGGCGGAAAATTAATTGTTTCTGGAGTTCTGCAAAGAGCTGAATCAAAGAATCAAAATGGAAGAATATATCCAAAAGAAACTTTAATGAGAGAAGCAAATAAATATGCTGAAGGATTTATTAAAGAAAAGAGAGCTCTTGGAGAATTAGATCATCCAGATTCATCTGTAGTTAATTTAAATAATGTAAGTCATAACGTTTTAGGTATGAATTGGCAAGGTGATGATTTAGTTGGAACTGTAGAAGTATTAGGTACTCCTGCAGGTAACATTTTAAAAGAACTATTCAAATCAGGTATTAGATTAGGTATATCATCAAGAGGTATGGGATCTGTAAAAGAAGTAATGAGAGAAGGTGATGATACATTAGAAGTTCAGCCTGATTTTGAACTAATTGCATTTGACTTTGTTTCAAATCCATCAACTCATGGAGCATTTTTATCTCCAGTAAATGAAGGAAAATCAAAAAAACAATTTGATAAATATGCAAATGTAAATAAATTAATAACTGATATAATTAAGGAGTACTAATATGTTAAAAGATATGCAATCACAATATGGACCAACTGCCACTCAAAAGAATGCTGATGTATTAGCAGGCGAAGGAAAGAAGAATGGTGGACTTGAAGTTTTAGGAGCAGAAAATGCATCTAAGTATTCAGTAACTACAAAAAAAGATCCAATGGCATTTGAAGGTAAAAAGAATGTAGGATTAGAAGGTGTAAAAGATGGATCAAAATTTGGTATGACTGGAGGAAGACCTACATTATATATAGATAGCGTGGAGTTTTAAAATGAATTTGAAAAAACAATATCAAAGATTATTTGAAGGAAGAGCAGATTTTGCAAAGGCAAATAATTTAAAAATGGAAGATTCTTTATTAAATGAAGCGCCAATGGTTCAAGCATTTCCTAAAATGAAAACAGATGCAGAAAGAAAGGCAGCATTAGAACCAGGTGCAGGAGCAACAGGTCAAGAACAAGAACCATTAGATATTGAATATTATTCAGATCAACTTAATAAGTTAATGGATGCTGTAAGAGACTTTCATCAAGATTTAGGAACAGATATTGAAATGAGAGGTGATGAATCAGGTAACTATGAATATGAAACTATGGAAAAACAATTATCTAGATATATTATGGGATCTGAAAAACAATTAGAAGGACTTCAAAAATATTTAGAAAGACAAAAAGGTAAGGGACTATAAAATGGCAAATAAATACGAAAATGCACTATTAAAAACTATAATGAAAAAATCAAAATACATTATGGAAAACTTTGGCGAAGAAGAAGAAACTGGTATAACATCAGAACAAAAAAAATCTTTCACTGAAGCAGTTGGTAATTATCATACAATGGGTGAGTCTATATATAGAAATCATTCATTAAGAGAAATTACAGAAGAATTGGGTAATATAGTAAAGGTAGCAGAAGCTCTTACATTACAAGAATCAGAACATTGGTTTGATAATGTTACTACAACTCGTCATATGAAACAATTGAAAGAAGCATATAAAGTATTTTCAAAAACAGCTAATGAAGTTCAGACGTTACAACAAAGGTTAGAATCTGCATATGAAGATATGGGTACTACATTAAATAAGTATTATAAGATAAATGAAGCATTGAGAGAGGAAGATGATGCAAAACCTGATTATCTAGATATGGATAAAGATGGTAATACTGATGAGCCAATGAAAACTGCAATTAGCCAAAAGAAAAACAAATAATCATTTGGTAAATTGAAATATATTCTTTATATTAATAATAGTTATAACGTAAAATAAATTACATGAATAAGAAACATAAAATTTGGCAATCGCATTTACCAGGACATGCTCTGGGCGCAGCCGTAGTAAAAAATCCAAAAAATCCTAAAGATCAAGGAGATATTGGATTTGCAATTCGATTTTGGAAAAGAGCTCTTAAAGATGCAGGAACATTGCAAGAGTTAAGAGATAGAAGATATTTTAGAAAAAAATCCGATAGAAGGCGTGAACAAATGGATAATGCAAAATATTTTCAACAAATTAATTCCAAAGAAGATAGGTAAATTTTATCTATACTTTATTATTTTTATTTAAGCTAAAAATTTTCTTGAAAAAAAGTAGGTTTTTCAATAACTGTATATATTTATAATTGTAACAAGTATATACGGTGCTTCAATATCACCGTCCCTGAATATTTTTATAACAATTCACATTGAGACTCTTAATAGTCTTATTTCCGAACAAATTTATTAAAGGAGAGAGATAAATGAACAATTTATTGAAAGAAGCTATTGCTGACGCGAAAGCGGTACGAGAAACAGCATTAGCAAACGCTAAAATAGCATTAGAAGAAGCTTTTACTCCAAGACTTCAAAGCATGTTGTCTGCTAAACTTTCTGAAGAAGAAGGTATGGAAGATGAAATGGCTATGGAAGACGAAATGCCAATGGATGAACCAGTTGCTGCTGAACCAGAAATGGAAGCACCAGTTGAGGCACCAGCTCCAGAAATGGAAGAAGAAATGGCTGACGACGAAATGGCAGAAGAAGGAATGAGAGGGGAAGAAACTGATGAAGGTATGCGCGAAGATGACGAAGATCCAACCGATATGCATTCTGAAGCAGAAGATTTAGAACTAGAAGCAATCTTACGAGAGCTTGAAGGTGAAGATGAAGAAGCTGTAACAGAAGGTGAAGATGAAGAAGAAACTGTTGAAGAACAGTCTGGTTCAACTGGTATTGGTAAAGGAACTAGTATGAAACAAGCATCATCCTCAGATGAAGAAGACCCAGGCAAAGGAAAACTTAAAGAAAACGAAGGTGACGACAAAGAAGAAGTTACTGAAGAAGAAGAAGTTGACCTTGACGAAATCATTAATGCTTTGAGAGAAGAAGAAGGCGATGAAGCAGAACCAGTAGAAGAAAACGACACAGCAGGTGTTGATGATGGTGATGCAGCAAAAGACCTTGAAGAAGCTTACAAAGTAATCAGATTTATGAAGTCTAAGTTGAATGAAGTTAACTTGCTAAATGCTAAACTATTATTCTCGAACAAATTATTTAGAAATCATTCATTGAATGAAGGTCAGAAAATGAAAGTAATTGAAAACTTTGACAGAGCTCAAACATTGAGAGAAGTTAAGTTAGTATTTGCTACATTGACTGAGTCATTCAAATTGGGTGGTAAAAGAAAAGTAAAAACCATTAAAGAATCGTATGCTAGTAAGCCTTCGAGATCTACAAGACCATCAAAGAAAGTCCTTTCAGAAGGAAATGATGTTGCTAATAGATTTAAGAAGTTAGCTGGATTACTTTAATATTAAAAGGAGATTAAAAAATGGATATAAATTCATTAATGCCAAATGATTCCGTTGCTAAATCAAAAGCTGCTACAGCAGGTTTGGTTAGAAAATGGGAAAGAACTGGTCTTCTTGAAGGTTTAGGTAAAGAATATGAAAAGTCAGGAATGGCAGTTCTATTGGAAAACCAAGCAAAACAATTAGTATCAGAAGCAAATTCTACAGGTACATCTGCAAACTCAGAAGAGTGGTCAGGTGTAGCATTACCATTGGTAAGAAGAATTTTTGCTGAGATTGCTGCTAAAGATTTTGTAAGTGTACAACCAATGAACTTACCTTCTGGTCTAGTATTCTTCCTTGATTTCAAGTATGGGACCAACCAACCAGGATTTACTACAAACTCTGGTAAAGATTCACAAAACGATTCTGTATTCGGTGTAACTGATGATACGTTAGGATCAACCGTAGCTACTGAAGGTCTTTATGGCGCAGGTAGATTTGGTTATTCAGTTAACGAAACATCATTAGGAAACAAAGTAACTGCAACTGGTGTTGTTGGTACTAACATTGTAACAGGTTCAGCATTTACTCAAACAACTTTTGAGCAAAGAACTAATCATGATTCAGAATTTTCTGCTTCATTAGCTGCTGCATCTGTTGGAATCGGTCAATTAACAACTGTAGACTTTACATTTGCAGCTTCTGATTTAGCTGATGCAAATGGTGTTAGAGCATTCCAAATTTCAGGTTCAGGAATTGAGACTTATTATCCTCAATTTACTACTGTATCAGGAAATACTGGTCTAGCAAGTGCTACACCAAAAGTATCATTCTTAGTTAAATCATCTGTAGCAACTGCAGCTGTTGAGAACGGTACAATTACTTACCAGAAGCAACCTGGTGATACTTCAAGAGGTGACTTTGAAGATCAATCACAAGATTCAGGTGCATCTAATTCTGCTTTAGCTATTCCAGAAATCAACCTAGAGATGAGATCTGAGGCGATTGTTGCTAAGACAAGAAAGTTAAAAGCAATCTGGACTCCAGAATTTGCTCAAGACTTGAATGCTTATCATTCAATTGATGCTGAGGCTGAATTAACTTCTATGTTATCTGAATACGTTTCGCAAGAAATTGATTTAGAATTATTAGATATGTTAATGCAAAATGCTCAAACTACTGACTTCTGGTCAGCAAGATTAGGCTTTGAATATGATTCAACGTTGACAACATTCTCTAATACAGCTGGAAATTCTGCAGCTTACAACCAAGGTACTTGGTTCCAAACTTTAGGAACTAAAATCCAGAAAGTAAGTAACAAAATTCACCAGTTAACATTAAGAGGTGGTGCAAACTTCCTAGTATGTTCTCCAACTGTTGCAACTATCCTAGAATCTATTCCTGGATATGCTGCTGATACAGATGGTGATAAAATGCAGTTTGCAATGGGTGTACAAAAAGTTGGTTCTATTAATAGTAGATTCCAAGTTTATAAAAACCCATACATGACTGAGAATACAATTCTTATGGGATATAGAGGAGCTCAATTCCTTGAAACTGGTGCAGTTTATGCTCCATACATTCCACTTATCATGACTCCATTAGTATATGATCCAGCTTCATTCACTCCAAGAAAAGGTGTAATGACTAGATATGCTAAGAAAATGGTAAGACCAGAATTCTATGGTAAGATTCATGTAGATGGATTGGATACTATATAATATTGGTTAAATAACTAATTTTATTAGGATTTATTGTTTGAAGGGTGCCTTTTTTAGGCACCTTTCTTACTCTATTACATATTTATATTAAAGATAATGGCAAACAAGATTAAATGGGAAAATGCAGATTTTAAGTGGGAAAAAGCTCCTACAACTGATGAAGCAGCAAGATATACTTGGAACTCTGTTCTTGAGATAATTTTAGAATTAGAAACAGCTGTTGCAAGTGGAACAGTCCAACCAGCAGTAGAAGCATTAGCACCTGAAAAGAAAAAGAAACTTATACGATTAATTATGCATAGAAAAGGAATTGAAGTATATGATGAATCCAAAGAAGTTCAAGATATAAGTGTTCATATTGAAGAAATTAAAACAATAATCAAAGAAGCCAAAATACAAATGCAAGTGGAGAATATTCATGTCTAAAGGTTTAGGAGATAGTATAGATAAAATTACATCAGTAATTGGTATAAAAAAAGCTGTAAAGACTATATCTAAAATGACTGGAAAAGATTGTGGTTGTGATGATCGCAGAGAAATGTTAAATAAAAAATATCCATGGGCAAAAAATTAAGGAGAATATAAATGTATAAATTATTTACAGACAAAGCAGAATTATTTGAATGTGATATTAAAATAGAAGGTGCAAGCCTTTCTAATTCAATTGCAAGGCTAGTTGTAGAAACTGCAGATTATAGTTTAATGTTTAATGGTTCAATAACATCAGATGGTAAATGTAAAGTTCCAATTAAAAAATTAAAAGGCCTTATAGATGAAAGTAATAAAGGTAATATTAAATTAGAAGTAATTGCAGAAGATACATTTTTTACTCCATGGGAAAGTGATTTTGAAGTGCAGGCAAGTAAAAAAGTAACTGTAGAAATAAAATCACAAACTACTAAACAACCAATAGTAGAAACAAAAGGACCAAAAGTCCAAGTTACAAAAGTTAAACAAGATAAAAAACAAACAATTTCAGAATCAGAAAAGAAACATATTGTAAATATAATGAAATTACTAATTCATGAAAATGTTAATATAAATAATCTTTCAATTAAGAAAGATAAATTAAATAAGGTTATAGCTACATATACTCAATTCAAACCAATTAACGAAACTTCTAGAGGAAAAGTTATTAGCGGAGTATTGAATGTATTAGCAAAACAAAAATAGGGGTTATAAATGGCTTTACCAGACTTAACAGGCCAAAATATTCAAGATACTTACCAACGAGTATTAACTGTCGGTGACGATGGAGTAGTATTTGATGGAACTGGATCATTAGTTCCGACATTACAAATGACTGTATCATATGCAATCACTGAAGTAAATTATGAAACTTCTTCATCTTTTGCAGAAACAGCTTCATATATCGATTCTACAGTATTAGATACATTTAAAGTAACAGGCTTAAGGACAGGGGACTCTACGATAGACGGTGATCTAACATTACCAGGAAAAATAATACATAAAAATGATACAGATACATTTATAAATTTTGGTACAAATCAATTTCTAGTAGAAACAGCCGGTAAAAATAAATTATCTATAGGCGCTTCCTGGATCGATTTGAATAATGAATATCAAGATGTAAACTTTAAAGTATTTGGTTCTGGTTCTGTTGACAGCGTAATATTATGGGGAGATGCTGAAAAACGTCAATTAGGTATAGGTACAAATAATCCAGATCAAAAATTAACTGTAAATGGAAACATACATGTTTCTGGTAGTGGCCAAATAACAGCCTCAGGAGCAATAAGTGCAAGTGGTCCCATTACAACAACAGGTGTATTTTCAGATGCAGGATATTCTATAGGTAATACAGATGTATTATTATTTGAATCAAATAAAATAAAACTTCCAGGTCAAGTTTTAATAGAAGGAAGTTTAGAAACAACCCACATAACAGCTTCAGGATATATAAGTGCAAGTGTTGTACAAGCAGCTACATATCAAATGAAAGGCAACAATGTTATATGGGATTTATATGGAACACAAGTGTTTGGTGCAGCTGACAGCCAGACTCTTGTACTTGGAAATGGTCTAGTAATAGGTAGTGGTGGTGCAGTTAACATATCACTCTCAGGACCAGTAACAGCCTCAAGTGATATAAGTGCAAGCGGAGATGTATATTTAGGTGCTAAGCTTTACCTTAATAATAAAGAAGCACTAGATGATACGGGTACGACGTTAGGAATTAATGAGCAAGGCGCTTTTGCAGCAACACAGATTAATAGATCAAATGCTCCCAAGCCAGTTATGTTATATGGTAACGTAACAGCCTCAGGTGCAATAAGTTCAAGTAGTAATATTCTCGGTGACCATGTTTTAGCAAATAGAGTATATATTGGACCACATAATGCTTCAGCAAGATTAACATTTGATAATACTAGTGTAGTAAATAATATGGGTCTTCGTGTAAGTGGCAATATAACAGGCTCTGGAGATATAAGTTCGAGCGGAACTCTTACAATGGGAACCAATGGAGATAGGAATGAACATACTATATACGGAAGATTAAGAGTAGTTGGATCTGATGTTTATATTGGAGATGGCCATATAACTGCATCAGGTAATATAAGTTCAAGTGGAGATGTTTCTGCAGGTTCATTAGGAACAGGTTCATTTGATCATATTATAACTTCTGGACAAACAATTGAATTTAAAGATGGTGCTAGTAGATTAGGTACATTGAAAATGACATCGGCAGGAAATGCAACATTTGGAGATGCAACTACTGGTAAGTCAAAAGTCTTCACAGGAGAGTTGGATGCTAAAAGTTTATATGTAGAACATGCCATAACAGCATCAGGTAATATAAGTGCAAGTGGAAATATATATGCAGATAAATATCATATAGATTTAGGTACACAATCTGTACCTCTAGCAGAAGGCCAAATCTCAGGTTTAATTTTTAATTCTGCAGGATCATTCTCACAAATGCAATATGGTCAATCTGGTACATTTCATCAACATCGATTCGAAGGAGACATAACAGCATCAGTCATAAGCGCGAGTAAAGGGTTCATTGGAGATGCAACAGGGTTATCAGGAACACCAGACATTTCAGTTGGATCAATAGAAGCAACAAGTTTAAATGTAACTAGTATAACATCTTCAATAGTTTCATCATCAATATTACAAACATCAGGTTCAAATATATTTGGAGATACAGATGATGATACTCATACATTTAAAGGTCATATAACAGCCTCAGGTAATATAAGTTCAAGTGGTCAAGTTATAGCTGCATATACTACCGCTACTATAGGAGCCACAAATGGTCAAACTCTAACTCAGAAAATTGGGTCTAATGATTCTGTGATGATTGAAAATGGCAACATTACAGCATCAGGTTATATAAGTGCAAGTAGTGATATTATAGCAACTAATTTTAAAGTGCTTGGAAGAAGTCCTTCACATGGTTATTTTATAGATGCATTATCATCTGTTAAACCAACTATAAATGTAAATAGTAATGCTTTAATATTAGGTGCAAATCATGATTCTTATTTAGGTCAAGGTGTAAAAATATTTTCATCAGGTTCAGGTGAAGGTTTAATTATGGATGCACTTGGAAATATAACAGCCTCAGGTGATATAAGTTCAAGTGGTAATAGTACTGCAGCTAATGTTATCACAACAGGTGCACTAACTACACCTAGAATAAATGGAAGTCATTCATCTGGTTTATATGTTGCAAATCATATTAATGCGCAAGGACATATAACAGCTTCAGGTAATATTAAAGGAGATGTAATAACTGGAACTACTATTAAAGCAGGAACTTTATTTTCTGATCGTACACTCAATACAATTGCAACTGCAAATGGAGGCGTATTCTTTTATGCAGATAATACCTTTCATGGAGGCGGCCTTTTAGGAACTGTTACATCACAGCAAGGAGATATTGTACTTACACCAAATGCTGGTAATCCAACAACACAAGAATATTTAATAGTATCTCAAAGTTCAGCAGGAATTGGCAATGCCAATGCATTGATAGGTATTGGAAGAAGAGCAAGCAATACAAGCATGTTACACGTTGGCGGTAATGCAGAATTTGATACTCATATAACTGCTTCTGGTAATATAAAATCAGATGCATCTGTATTGGCCAATACAGGTTCATTTCATGTGTTAACTGGAAAATCTGCAGCAGCTTCTGGATTAGAAGTTTCTGGTTTTGTTGAAGCAAATCGTATAACAGCATCGGCTGGAATAACTTCAAGTGGTAATATATATGCAGCTGGGTATTATGCTGATACTGCTTATAGATTAAAAGATGCAACTGGTATTTCAAGACATTTCATATTAGGACCTGAAAGTGGTATAGTTGGAAATGAATCAGTTTCAATAGGTAATACTAACTTTGCAGATGGAATAACCATAACAGGAAGTATAACAACAGATAATAGTTTAACACTAGGAGGATCTTTTTATGGTTCTGCCTCAGGTAGGATATATCCAAGTGGTAATTCTTATGGATTTATACATGCTTTAGCAACAGGAATACATACATCAGCCAATACTAATTTAGTTGTAGACGGTCACATATCTGCATCAGGTGGTATAACCGCGAGTGGTAATATACATGCAAATCAAATACATTTACCAGCTGGAGGTGATATCATATGGGATGGAGATACAAATACAAAAATAGAAACATCAGGTAATCCAGAAGATTTAGATATTTATGCAGATAGAACTATAAGATTGTATCCAGATTCGGATGTTCAAATTCATGAAGGATCAACCAGCTGGGCAATATTTGATGGAAGTGAACGAAAGCTTAATGTAACAGGAGATATAAGCGCGTCAGGAACAATTACTGCAAACAAATTTGTAGGTATGCCAATTCATATTATAGCACATAGTTGGTATTTTAATGAACCAGCTGGAACATTAGCTAACTTCCAAGCAGGATCGAGTACATATGGTTGGTCTGATAGATCATGGAATCAAGAATTAACAAAAGCATCTGTAGAAACTGGAACTTGGAATTCAAATGGAGATTCAAATTTAGGTGTAGCAGTAACACAAAATATTAAAAACATTAAATTGATAGGAACATTAAAACCAACAGATTCTACAGCTCAAGGTACATTATCATATTATGTATATAAAATGCTTGCTATTCAAACAGCAGGATCAAATACTACTAATCCAGTATTTATATGTAGTGGTTCATCTGCAACTGTTGGAAACCAATTCCATACAATTTATATTACAGGAAGTGCTGCAGGAGGCCATGGTGGATTTAATCCAGATGTAGGAGCAGTAGCAGGTGATAGAATAATTGTATTCTCAAGTGTATCAAATACATTTGGTAGTGGTAAAAATTTAAAAGGTACATATACAGTAACAGCAGAAATAGCAGAATAGGAGATATAAAATGGCAAGACAAAAAACAAAACTATCAGATAGATTCGGATCAGGAGGAAATAAAGAAACTTCTAAAGAAGCTTCATTATTTGGTGATCCAGAATTAGAAGAAACTCCAGAATTTAAAGCAATGCATTTATTAATGGATCAGATAGATGATATAACAGATGTTGTAAATGCCAATGATGCAGCATCCGGATCTTATGCAGCTCTAAAAAATAATTATACTACAGCATCAGGTTCTTTTTCAACTCGAGTAACAGATAATAAAACAACTCATCTGGGATCATCTAATTCCATCTTTATACATCCAACACAATTTAGAGGAGGAACATATTCAGCAAGAACTCAAAGAGCTGGTCTATTCACTCAAAATGCAGATGATGTAGGTGAACAAGTTTCTTGTGCATGCATGATTCCTATAGGAAAAAGTTTAATACGCGTCACTTTATATTCTTCAAATACAAAAACAGAAGCAACTGTTAACAATTTATTATTATCAAAAGGAACAACAACTGCATTAGTTTTCAATAATAAAACGAAACAAGCAACAACTATCAATGCTTCACAACCTTGGGATTTATATACAACCGTTGTAGGAGGAGCTTATTTACAAAGTGGTTCGAATAATTTAATAATAGTAGTAACGCTCAACTCGGGAGACTTCTTTAGAGGTGCAGTCTTAACTTATGCGTAATAAAGAAAAATTATGGCAACTACAACATCAGTAGCAACAGCAACAAATTCAGCAGGAACAGGAATAGGAGCAATCTCAGCTTGGGCAGCATCAGACAATACTCGTAACAATCCAAATTTCAATTCATCGACTGGTGATATTACTCTAGAATTTGGAAATCTTGCTGTTCCTGCAGGAGCAACTATTAATGGATTAGAAATAACAGTAGAAGGTCAAGGAAGTAATTTTGCTGCTACACCTGAAATATTTCTTAACAACGGATCATCTAATTCTAGTGGTATAGCTCCAAGTGCAGCATTTAATAAATCAGATTCAACAGTTACATATGGTAGCTCAACTCAATTATGGGGACTATCTTGGACACCTACATCAGCTAATGCCGTAAGTGCAACTATAGATGTATCTACAATTGCATCTGGTGTTTTGTTTTGGGACTATGTAGTTATGGCAGTTTATTATTCTGAAGCTGCCGCAGCCACCAGTGCACCTATAAAATTAACTTCAGGTGTAATTCAATTAACAAGCGGTAAAATATCTCTGTAATCTTTAGTCATTACATATTTATATTAAAATAGAGAAGGCATAATATGGCAGTAAAAATACCAATTTGGACAGGAGCAGCTACTTGGGTAGGAACAAATGATACACCATTCGGATTATACGATTCAGATGTAACATTTGCATCTGCATCAATTAGTACTGCAGATTGGTGCGCCAAAAGATTAGGATATCCATTAACAGACATTGAATTACAATCTGGTTCATTCTTTGCAGCCTTTGAAGAAGCTGTAACAGAATATGGTAATCAAGTAAATACATTTAATATACGAGATAACCTAATTAACTTATACGGAGCGGCAACAGGGTCAAATTTATCAGGACAAAAAGTATCTTCTAATTTAGGAGGACTTATTGAATTAGCAGAAGAGTATGGAACAGAAGCAGGAAGTGGTGGTAATGTAACATATTATACTGGTTCTGTAACAATGTCTGCAAATCAACAAATATATGATTTAACAGATCCTACTGTTGTATCTTTAGAATCAGGAACAGCTGGAACAGATGATATTGAAATTAAAAGAATATTCCATGAGGCGCCACCTGCAATTGCAAGATACTTTGATCCATTTATAGGGACAGGATTAGGATCTCAACAAATGTTAGATTCATTTGGTTGGGGTAATTATTCTCCAGGAGTATCATTTATGATGATGCCAATATATGCAGATGTATTAAGACTACAAGGAATAGAGTTTAATGACCAAATAAGAAAGTCTACATATTCATTCCAATTAGTAAATGATAGGATTAAAATATTTCCTATTCCAGATGCATCTTCATTTACAAAAGTACATTTTGAATATATTAAGAAAGCAGATAGAAGTAATCCATTAAAAGGAAAAACAGGAGCTATTTCAGATTATTCAAATGTTCCATATCAAGATATTATATATTCAAATATTAATGCAGTTGGAAAACAATGGATTAGAAAATATGCTTTAGCATTATCAAAAGAGATGTTAGGATATATTCGTGGTAAGTATTCTGCAATACCAATACCAAATGCAGATGTGACATTAAACGGATCGGACCTTATATCAGCCGCTCAGACTGAAAAAGAAGGACTTATAACAGAGATTAAAGAGATCCTGGATACAATGTCTAGACAATCACAATTAGAAAGAAAACAAGCAGAATCTGATGCATTACAGCAACAGATGATGAAAATTCCACTTAAAATATATGTAGGGTAATTATGGCGTTATTTGGTTCAGGAAGAGATGCAAGTCTAATTAGACATATAAATAACGAACTTATAGTCAATATAATAGATACAGAAATTGAATTATATAAGTTGGTATTAGAAGATACACGAGAAAATTTATATGGTGAATCAATGAGTAAGAAATATTATAATCCAATAGCCATTCCTTGCCTTGTACAGAAAGATGAAAAAACAACCGTTGCAGAAGATTTTGGATTGGATTCAACTAGAACTGGTAATTTTGCATTTGCTAGAGATTATTTAGTTGATAGAACAATTATATTAGAAGTTGGTGACATTTTAAATTGGGATAATGAATATTATGAAATAGATCAGATAGGATCATCACAATATTTTGCTGGAAAAAATCCATCAACTCATTTAGGGTTCACTCGAGGAGAAATTGATGAACATGGATATAGTGTTGCAGTAATATGTGAAGCACATGTAACACAAAGAAATAAACTTAATTTAGTAGAAGTTAGATCTGGGGGTACAAATCAAGAATATCAATTACCAAAGAATTTATAATATATGGGAAAATTAAGATTAAATAGAACTCAAAGTACGCAAGCAAATGATCCTATAGTTAATAGGGCTAATCAAGTACGCCGTGATACTGATACAATTAAGACTCCTTCATGTACAATATATGATGTGGATTATGCAATTATATCTTATATACGAGATGTTATACAACCACGGGTAGAAGAAGATGGAAGTATTATAGATGTACCAATTCAATATGCAAATGGAGAAAAATGGAGCCAAATTCAAAAGCATGGATATATGAGAGATGCAAAAGGTAAATTAATGGCCCCAATAATTACTTTGAGAAGAAATGCTATTGCAGAAAGAGATATATTAAAAAAATTAGATGTTAATAGAAATCCATCAGGTAATGCAATGGTATTACAAAATAAATTTACTCAAGCAAATAAATACGATAGATTTGGAGTATTAACAAATGCAAAACCAACCAAAGAATTTTATGTTACAGCTGTACCAGAATTTGTAGAAGTATCATATGAATTATTAATATGGTGTTCATTTACAGAACAATTGAATTCAATTATTGAGGCTATAATGCCTACTGGAGGATTTGCATGGGGAACTACATGGAAGTTTAATACATACATAGATGATTATTCGTTTGAGACGATGAACAATATGGGTGAAGATCGAATTATAAGAGCTACATTACCAGTTAGATCAAAAGCAACATTATTAATGGAAGATGAGTTACGAGTATCAACAGTACAAAAAAGGTTTGCAACAAAACAAATCAAATTTGGATCAGAACATGAAACTGATGTATTTACTGCAACATTTGATGCACCACCAACTGGAAATTATAATCCAATTGCATCAGAAAATGAGTTATTATCAAAATTAGAACAATCATTAAAGGATAGAATATAGTTATGCCATTAAATCAACCAGCATTAAAAGCAATGATATTTGCAGCATTTAGAAAACAATCAGTAAAACCAGGACCAGATAAACAAACTACTAATCGAGAGCTCGCAGAAGATTTATCAAGAGCGATAGATTTATACGTTAGAGGAGGTTTAGTACAAACCGCAGTAACAGGTATGGGAATAGGAGGATCATCACCCCACCCATTTGTATATCCAGTGTTTACATTTGTGACAGGAACTGGTACAGGAGTGGTTGTTTAGCAGTACAAATGCATATTTATATATGTTAATAAAAGGAGAATAGTTATGTCAGAAAACAAAAAGTTTACAGAAGAAGAACTAAAAGAAGTTCAGGTGTTACGAGATAGAATGTCTAAATTGGTAGCCAATTTTGGAGAATTAAAATTAGAACAAATTTTACATGAACAAAAGGCTAAAAAATTAGATCTTTTAGAAACACAATTTAATAAAGAATATGCAGATATTCAATCAACAGAACTTGAATTAGTTAAGAAATTCAATGAAAAATATGGCCGAGGAACATTAGACTTAGATTCTGGTACTTTTTCACCAGCAAACTAATGGTTTGAAGCCATTTAAGTATATTTATTTAAAAATAATAAGACTCATGTCTTAGTTTAACAAAGAGGAGAATTTAAATGGCTGAAAAAATAGTATCACCAGGTGTATTTACCCGAGAGAGAGATTTATCATTTCTTCCAGCAGGGATACAAAACATAGGAGCGGCAATAGTAGGTCCTACTGTAAAAGGTCCAGCATTGGTTCCTACCATGGTAACATCTATGGCTGAATATAGACAATTATTTGGCGATGTGTTTGAAAGTGGTTCTGGAGCAAATCTTGGATATTATTCATATCTAACATCATTAGCTGCAGAAGAATATTTGAGACATCATGACTCATTAACAGTAGTTAGAATAATGGCGGGAGATTTTTCCGGTGGTGATTCAACAGTAGCATCATCAATGCCTAACGCAGCAACATCATTCAAATTACATAACTTATCAGACGGAGCTATATTGAATAGTGGTCAACCACATGCGTCAACAGCAGGTTCTGGTTCTACAGATGATGAAGGTTCAAATAATATATTATTATCTGGATCAAAAGATAATTTAAGATGGGAAGTTGCAAATAAGAATACTTCAAAAGGTACTTTCTCATTATATTTAAGAAGTGGTAATGATACAATCAAAAGAAAAAATATTCTTGAGACATGGAATAACTTATCATTAGATCCAAATTCAACAAATTATATTGCAAAAAGAATTGGAGATGCAAAACTTAATTTAAGAGGATCTGGAACAGTTAGTCCATATATCCAAGCATCAGGTTCTTATATGAACAAATCTAAATATGTTAGAGTAGAAGTAACTCGTCAAACATTAAATTATTTAGATGAAAATGGAAATATTTCAAATGCAGACTATACTGGTTCTTTACCATTAGAAGTTTCAGGAACATTCTCAGGTGGTAGTGATGGAAATGTAGAACATCCACAAATGTTCTATGAAAACATTACTGCAACTAATTCGCAAGGATATGCGTTAGGAACAGGAGCAAAGGGTAAAACAGCATATGAAGATGCAATTAACTTATTAGGTAACCAAGACGAATATGATATTAACTTATTATTAATGCCAGGTGTAATTGCAGCATTAGCAGGTCATTCAACTATTGCAACTTCAGCAATTCAAATGTGTGAAGATAGAGGTGATTGTTTTGCAATTGTAGATCCTATAGCATATGCAGGAACAATAACTGATGCAACTACAGAAGCATCTGGTAGAGATACCAATTATGCTGCAGTATATTGGCCTTGGATTCAAATGGCGGATAATTATGCATCTAAAAATGTTTGGGTTCCAGCATCTGTAGCAATGGGTGGTGTATATGCATTTAATGATAAAGTATCAGCAGAATGGTTTGCACCTGCAGGTTTAAATAGAGGAGGAATTGATAGAGCAATCCAACCAGAAAGAAAATTAACTCATGGTAATAGAGATAGCTTATATGATTCAAATGTTAATCCATTAGCAACTTTCCCTAATAGTGGTGTTGTTGCATTTGGACAAAAGACATTACAGAAGAAAGCATCTGCATTGGATAGAGTAAACGTTAGAAGATTATTAATTGCAGCTAAGAAGTTTATTGCTTCTGCGACAAGGTTCTTAGTATTTGAACAAAATACAGCAGAAACAAGAAATAGATTCTTGAGTATAGTTAATCCATATTTAGAAAGTGTACAACAAAGACAAGGTTTATATGCTTTTAAAGTAGTAATGGATGAAACAAATAATACTCCTGATGTAATTGATAGAAACCAAATGGTAGGTCAATTGTTCTTGCAACCAACTAGAACAGCAGAATTTATTATCATTGATTTCAATGTGTTACCAACGGGTGCAGCATTTCCTGAATAATAGTTGAAAAAAGATAATAACAGTATATTTATATTAAATAAGAGGAGATAATAAAATGGCAGATTTACTAAGTCCAAATGAAATAATGTATACCGCATATGAGCCTAAAGTAGCCAATAGGTTTATAATGTACATCGAAGGTATTCCAGCTTACATAGTGAAAGCGGCTTCTAGACCATCAATTGATCAAGGAGAACTAGTGTTAGATCATATTAATGTTGAAAGAAAGTTAAAAGGAAAATCTAGATGGCAAGATATTACGGTAACGTTATATGACCCAGTTGTACCATCAGGGGCGCAAGCTGTTATGGAATGGGTAAGATTACACCATGAATCAGTAACAGGAAGAGATGGATATTCTGATTTCTATAAGAAAGATATTGTATTTAATACATTAGGTCCAGTAGGTGATAAAGTTGAAGAATGGACTATTAAAGGAGCATTTATTTCCGCTGCCACTTTTGGTGATATGGATTGGGCTACTGAAGATGCTGTTAATATTGAATTAACAATTAAATATGATTATGCAATCCTTCAATTCTAATCAGTAAAATATATAATCATTAAAAATCCTACCTTATGGTGGGATTTTTTTTGGGCATTAGCATATTTATATTAAATTGTTATTAAATTAAAAGGAAGATCAAGTTATGGCTAAAAATGTAAATGAAGAATACCCGAGTAAAAAACCAACTACACAACAAATGGCGGATGTCCAAAAGATATCTGATGAAGAAATGAAAATGCGTGCAATGGATGCATATGCAGGACAAACTGCTAAAACGCATGACTTTCCGACCGAAATTGTAGAGTTGCCATCAAGAGGATTCTTATATGCAGATGGTAGTGCATTACAATCAGGTAAAGTAGAAATGAAATATATGACTGCTAAAGAAGAAGATATTTTAACTACTCAATCATATATTAAACAAGGAATTGTTTTAGATAAATTATTTCAATCATTAATTATATCTAACGGAGAAGGACAGAAAGTTAAATATAATGAACTATTATTAGGTGATAAAAATGCAATTATGATTGCAGCAAGAGTATTAGGATATGGTAAAGATTATGAATGCCAAGTTAATACACCTTCAGGAGGCAAGCAAAAAGAAACAATTGATTTAGCTGAACTACGAGAAAAGGAAGTTGATTTTTCATTATTCTCTAAAGGATCTAATAGATTTTCATTTACATTACCTGCAGCAAAAAGAGTTGTTGAATTTAAATTCTTATGCCATGGTGATGAACCTAATATTGAAGCTGAAATAAAAGCTGCAAAGAAAATGAACAGAGGTGTTGATCCAACATTATCAACAAGATTAATGTATTCTATTATATCTATAGATGGCGAAGAAGATAGAATGAAAATACGTAAATTTGTTCAGAACGAATTATTAGCAATGGATTCAAGAGCATTAAGAACTCATATGAGAGACCTACAACCAGATGTAGATTTAAATTTAGTTTTTGATGATAACGCTACGGGAGAGGAGTTCTATATGGACTTGCCCATTGACACCACATTTTTTTGGCCTGGGGCCTGAATACAGGCCCGTACTGCACCAACAGATATTTGATCTTATCTACTGGGGGAAAGGTGGGTTCAATTGGTCTGATGTATATGCAATGCCAGTTTGGTTACGTGTATTCTATATTAAACGAGTTGAACAAGTTCATAAAGATAAGAACAAAGAAATGGAAAAGGCTAATAAAAAAGCTAAGTCACAAAGCCGAAGAAGAAGGTAGTATTCTATTCTCATAAATTACATAGTTCCATATTTATAATAAAGTAATATAAATGGACGAGAACTATGGCAAAATCAAATAAATTAGAACAATCGCTAGAAAATGCTTTAAAAGAAGGGTTATTATCACCTTTATTTAAAAAGTTCATGCAAAGAGGGCTTAAAAAGAAGTTAAGAGACTTTGAAAAAGATCCTGGAATGCGAGATGCGATTAAGCGTCTAAATCGCTCAATAGATGACTTCGAGCGTGAATTAGAAATTAGCGCCGAATTAATGACCCAAGATTCAGATGGAAAAGGTAAGTTTAAAAGCAAAAAAAACCTTTATAAACATCTTAAAGATTTGGGATTCAAATGGCGTGATCATAAATAAAAGGATTCTAAAGTATGAGCCTTACACCAAAAGAACAGCAATTAAAAGTCGACTTAATCAAAGAAGAACTATCCTTAGTCAAACGATTAAAACAGTTAGACAAGCAAGGTGCTACAGGCAGTAAAGAATTTTTAAAGACAGCACAACAAAAGAATAAGGTCCAGGCAGATTTAAATAAGTTATTAGGAATTACACAAACTGGAATAAAAAAGATAGGTAAAGAAGAAGATGATCTTCTAAAAAAATCAAAACAATTAAATAGCTTATTCAATGGATTAGATACATCTCTTGATAATGTTGCAAAGAAAGGAAACTTAGCAGCATCTAATCAAAAAGCATTTGCCGCCTTTGCAAAACAAACTGGTCAGAATTATATTAAACAAAAATCAGTTCAAGAAAGAATTTCTACTATAGAAAATGTTAAACTCAATTTAACTGGTCAAAGAGCTGATGCTGCCAATACACTTCTTAAGAGTTATAATATTGAAGCTAGTATATTAGAAGAATCAGCTCAACTAACTGCAGATATTGCAGATGAAGCTCAACAGTTATATAAATATACACAAAAAAATAGTACAACGCTAGCTGAATCATTAAATACATCATATGCAAAAGAACGATTAGCAGATATGGAAGTTCAATTTGCAGCAAATAAAAATAAATTGACTGGCAAAAGTTTACTTATGGCACAGCAAGAAATTAATGAGGCTCGTACAAAAGTAGGAATGTTAGATGAGCAATCTAATGCATTAGATTATCAAATATCTCAAAGACAGGCAATGCATGATGCATTAGTAGGACCATTTGAAGCAATGAAATCTACAATAGAATCATTTCCTGGTGGTCAATTTTTATCAAAAGCAATAGGATTAGATCTATTTGGTGATAAATTAAGTGAACAATTAAATCTATCATTACAAACAGGACTTAATGAAGGAGCAGCCGCCGGTGTACAGCGATTTAAAGATTTAACAGCATCTACCAAAGTATTTGGAATGTCATTAAAGTCTGCATTATTACCATTAGCAGCAGCAGGAGTTCTTTTAGGTGCATTAATGTTGTTCAAACAAATGTCTGCAGAGACAGAAGAACTTGCAGCTAATACAGGCCAATCAGCAAACCAAGCTGAAAAAATGTTACAATCGGCTAGAGCAATGCAAGCGTCGAGTGCTAATAACCTAGCAAATACAGAAGAAATTGTTTCTGCAATGACTGCCATGAAAGAAGAATTTGGAAGTACAGCTAACTTTTCAAATGAAACAGCAATGAATGTAGCTAATATGTCAGCTGCATTTGGAATTGCAGTAGGTGATGCAGCAGCCGTTCAGCGTCAGTTTGAAGCCATGGGGCAAACATCACAAGAGGCATTTAATACACAAGCATTAGCAGCTAATCTATCTGAAGCAGCCGGAGTTGCTCCAGGAAAGGTTATGAAAGATATTGCACAAAATTCTAAAAGAGCTGCCAAATATATGGGTGGTAATGCAAAAGCCTTAACAAAAGCAGCAATTGAAGCAGCAAGGTTAGGAATGGAATTAGGTGATATGGTTGATATTGCAGATGGTTTATTAGATATTGAATCATCAATTGAAGCTGAGTTTGAAGCATCTGTAATGTTAGGAAAACAAATAAATATGGATCTTGCAAGACAATTAGCATTGCAAGGTGATATAGAAGGAGCTACAAAAGCAGTGTTAGACCAGGTAGGTTCAATTCATGACTTTAATAAACTAGATGTTCTTCAAAGAAAGAAATTAGCTCAAGCAGCAGGAATGGAAGTCGGCCAATTACAGGATGCATTACAAAAACAAGAACAAATGAATAGCCTTACGGCAGAACAAAAGAAACGATATGATGATGCATCTAAAGCATTGGAAGGTGGTACATTAACTGGAGAGCAATTAGTTAAACAACAAGAAGCAGCTTTGGCAGCAAAAGAAATGAGTGCACAATTTGATAAAATTAAAAATACTTTAATGAAAGCATTATATCCTGTTATTAAAGCAATAACACAAATATTTACAAATGTATTAGCTCCAATATTAGATGTAGTAGGAGCAATCTTTAGTGGATTTATGTTTGCATTAAAGCCAGTATTATTAGTATTTCAAGGAATTGCAAAAGTAGTTAAATTCTTATCTCCTGCATTAAAAGTAATAGCAGGAATAATTGGAGGAATATATGCAGTAAAAGCTTTAATATGGGCAGGAGATAAAGCAAATTTAGCTATACAGAAAACTAGACAATTTTTTAGTAGTAAAGAACAAATGTATTCTACAGCAACTAACCTTGCAAAAAAGATGGGATTAATAACTGATAAACAAGCAGTAGCTCAACAAAAAATAGCTTCAATGTATAGTAAGGATTATATTTCTGATGAAACTATGGCCACTACATTAAAGAATAAAGGATTGCTTGCTAAGATGAAAGAAAATTTCCAAATGGGACTTATTACATTGAAACAAAAATTGGGAATTGGATTATCAGCAACAGAACAAGGAATGTTAGCAACTAAGTTAGGACTAAAAGGAACAGAGGCACAAATTGAAAACCAAATTAATGCAAGTAAGAATACAGGATTAATGCATACATTAAAAGAAATAGGATATCAAGCAGCATTAGCAATTAAGAAAGGAGCTGTATGGACTTGGGAAATGATGACTAATGCAGAGAAACGAACAGCATTCTTATTAACATTAAAAGAAACAGTACAACAAGGATTACTAGCAATTGCTAAAGGAGCGGTATGGTTATGGCAAACAATGACAGCGACTGCCGCAACTGCAACTACTGCAGCAACTGGAGCAGGAGCAGCCGCATCGGCAGCTGCAATTGCACCTACTGCCGCATTAGCAACTACACATGCTGCAGCAGCAACTGCCGCAATGACCACATCATCTGCAGCATCATTTGGTGTTGGAATTGCACCAATATTAGCAGCCGTTGGTATTGGAGTAGCAGCATTATTTGCATTAATGGCTGGTGCATCTGCAATGATGAGTGATGGTGTAATTGGACCCTCAAGTGGTGGTTCAGGTGGATATGGATCAAGAGTATTGTTTGGACCTGAAGGAGCTATATCATTTAATAATAAAGATACAATTGTAGCAGGAACAGATTTATTTAAAGCCAATGATGCGGCATTTGGACCAGAAGGTTCAATGTCAATGGCAGATTCAGGACCTCAAGAAATAGAATTAAAAGATATCCAAAAAGATGCAGCAAGAAAATTATTAAAGATTCAAATGATAGGAAGTAGTCCAATGGGCATGTTAATGGGTGGATTAGGAGCCATGGGTGGTGCATTAGGTAGTATGTTTGGAGGAGGAGAAGATGGAGAGTCTGAAGAAGGAAGTCCAGTATTTGATGAGACTAATGCAACAAAATTAGATGCACTAGCAGCAAAATTAGATGCAGTTATTACTGCAATTGCAGGAACAGGAGGAAGTGGTGGTGCACAAGGACCAGTACAAATTGTAATTGGAAATAAAGTAATTGAAGAAATTTCTGGAATGATGAATGTTAACAAGTCCTATCAAATAGGAGCAGGTAATGCAGGGGAGGAAAGCTAATGGGTTTAATTAGTATGAAATCTGATTTAACATGGACTGGAATAAGAGGTGAAGCACCAGGCCAATTATCACAGACATCTATTCAAAATAAAGTCACATCATATCAAGAAGATAATATTCAAGCTCAATATAATAAATTTCTTATATATGATACTCCAAATATTAATAGAATGTCTTTTGGTAGAGCTACAGACCAACCATTTATTATAAGAGGTATACAACGAAGAGATGGTGATTCTCAATTTTATGGACCTGGAGGAAGAACGGCTCCACAAAATTTATTGGTAAGAGGAGGATTACAAGCATTTGCAGCAAGATTAGCTGAAGATGCATTACGAATGGGTAAATTTTTAATATCTCCTAAAGGTATTATATGGAATCTTCGACAAATAGGATTACATGCATCAAATCCAAATGTAGAAACAAATATAGGAGTACGTCCAACCAAAATATATAATCCAGTAAAATTTGCAAGTAATATTATTTCAGCACCAGAAGGAATACATAGTTCAAATCATGGTGGTATGGGAGCTCAAGGTAAGTATGAAGATATACAAAAACAAATGCTTCAAACTGATGCCAATGAAGTTACTTCAAATAGGTTAGCAAGATTAAAGGTTGAATTATTTGGCGATGGATCTCCGATATCAGAAGACCAAGGATCTCCAACCGATTTATTAGGAACAATTGCTCAAGGATTTTCTAACTTTATTGAACCATTACAAAATGCATTAGCAGGATTTGATGGATCAGAAATAAGTACATTGTCAGGTCCAGGAGGACCAAAATCAGTTTATGGAATAGGATATACTTCTATTAGAAGGGCAGTAACAACAGGTACAGGTTTAAAAGATAATTTAGGAAATGCATATTGGGGTATTCATTATAATAATACAACACCTTATGAATCAGAAGAACAACCAGGAGCAGCGAGAACGTTAGGAGATACAAGTTCTCCTGGAAATTCAATTGAAAAGACTTATACACCAAAATCAAAGGATGGATTTCCTAATTCAGCTAGTATACCTAATAGAGATGCAGATTCTGGAGGATATAGTGTATTAAATATAACAGATAAGTTTTCATCAGAATTAATTTATATACAAAATGAGTCACCAGCTGGTGGTAGATTTGTAGGATCAGATTCTGAAGTAGAAATAATTGAAAGACCATTAGTAGATACACAAACTGGATTGGTTGGAGAAGGTAGAGATATAGTAGAAGGAACACCTGAATCAGATGTACAATCATTTCCTATAGGAACAAAATACTTAGAAAGTTTTACTCCTGCTCAAAACAAATCAAGAGAAGAAGGTGTTAATGATAATCCTGGTGGTGGTAGATACGTTGGTTCATCATTTGATGGATCAGAAGAAACACATCAAAGGGCTGTTAATATAGAAGATAAAAATTTATTAGATCATGCTCATAAATATCATGTATATCAAAATAGAGATGCTGATTATCCAGAAGGATATTATAATATAGCAAATTCAAATAGCGGTCCAAGAGGAAAACCTGTTGGAGGATCAAAACATAATATATATCAATCTATAGATGCTGAAAATGATTTAATACGTACATTAGTAGACGGAAAAAAGATTACAGAACATGTACATTCATTTCTAGGAGAAAGTACTCAAGGAATACAAACTAATAATCCTAGTACGTCATTGTTTAATAATACATCTTATACATTTGGATATGTATTAAGAGTATTAAATGGTGGTCAAGTATTTGGTGATGATTGGGATACACAAGATAGAGTTAATTTATATCAATTAATAGATCCTGCATTAGGAGACGCGTCCAATAGGAATACTCCGCAAATAAGAAAATCTGCAGAAAGAGTATTTGAACCAGGATCTCCAGTTGGATATAAATCTTTACCAAATAGACTTATATCAAGTAAAGATGTTTCAGGACTTAATGCAGTTAAAGTTGGAGAGGCAATATTTAATTACTTTACTCCAGATTTAAAATTCTTTACAGGTAATACAAGAGATCAAATTGATGATGGTGGACCACATGATTATATTAGTTTAAAACAAAAATATGGTCAATTAGAATCAGGAGATGATTTAGGTAATGTATTTGCATATGTATATGGTGTAGATGATCCAACCATAATACCAATGTATAATCAAATACCAGTTACTCAACTATATAGTCCTTCTTCGCCAAAAGTAGGAGCATCACCATCAGTTGGTCAACAATCAATTTCAGGACAATCAACAAAAGATCTTACAACAGTTGATCAAGAAATATTAGCCAAATTAGATCCATTACAAAATGAAAAAGCAAGACCAGACGACACAGGTAATATTAGACAAGTAGGAGGAAAACCAAAAACTTCAGCTGGTACACCATTAGTATACAATTACATGAACTATGCAGAAATAAGAGCAGCTGCAAAGCAATCAGGTATTGTAACAGGAACAAAGAAGATACAAGAATTTAGAAGAGCTATTAGCAATGGTATAAGAAATGAGATATCAACTCGTAGTAGAGACCAATTAGGATATGGTGGAGCCAACCAACCAGATGAATTAAATTTATTAGGAGTGGGAGGAAGTCCAAGTAAAGAAGATATGGTTCCATTTTTTATTACTCGACAAGGAGGCGGAGATGCATTATATTGGAGAGCTGGAATTAATTCTATAAGTGATTCATTTTCACCAGAATGGAGTCAAGAAAAAGAAATTGGTAGAGCAGATCCAAAAATAATATATACAGGATTTGCAAGAACAGTATCTTTAGATTTAACAATTGCAGCCGCATCAGCAGGTGAATTAGTTCCAATGTGGGATAAGTTAAATGTATTAGCAGGATTTACTGCTCCTAAATATGTAGGTAATGGATATACTGGAACATTTGTTGAATTAACATTAGGAGATATGTTTAATGGTATGCCATGTTATATAACAAGTGTAGGAATTGATTTAGATCCAGAAGTACCATGGGAAATAACAGCTGGAAAACGTTTACCATTATATTGTAATGTAACTATAGAATTTGCATATATAGGTTCTGAAATTCCTCAAGACGGTGCAAAATTCTATGACATTGCAAAATTTAGAGGATCTAATGTAGCTAAGGGCGCAGCAGATGGAAAACAACCATCACAGTTTGATGCAGTAGATGATTTAGTTGAAGGATTGCCAGAAGGAGTATCATCTATTGCAGATGAACCATATAACATGTTTAATGATGTAGCAGGAGATGTAGTAGGCGGAGTAGTTGATGCAGGAGATGGATTATTAGATTTCTTTATCCCAGGTGACCAATCAGGAGATAATGCAGCATCTAAACAAATATCTGGATTGGCAAGTAAAGCATATGATGGTGTAAAATCCGGAGGTAAAAAAGTTATTAATTTCTTGAACCCATTTGATTAGGAGATAATTTATGAATAGATATAAATACATTATTGATGAAAAGTTAGATACTAAGAAAAAGCGTAAGACTCATATGTCCGCATTACCACCAAAGGTTGCGGCTACTGATCAAGATTATTATATTATTGCACGAGAAGGAGATAGGTTAGATAATCTTGCATATGAATATTATGAAGATTCATCTCAGTGGTGGGTATTAGCACAAGCAAATCATATAGGTAAAGGTACATTAATGGTCCCTGCAGGAATAAGATTGCGTATTCCTTCAAGACGTGAACTACATTCGTTATTAAAAATTAAACAATCGGAGAGATAACATGGCAGGAGTATTTTATTCAGCTGCCCAAGAGTTTGTACGAGATGAACTTGACCGACGAAAAGGCCTTGGTTATGTAGAAAGCCGAAAAGTTAACGGTTGTTATATTTCTATTAATGCAAGAAGAACAGAACCAGTAACACAAAACTATCAGGATCTAGATACAGGCCAAGCAATTAAAGACGGTCTTGGAACTGCAGGTCGTGGCGCAACCGACATTTTATTAGGAAGAGGTGCATCAAATGTTTTATTTGGAGAAGCTAAAGAATCTGAAGCTATGGAAACCAAACAACGAGTTGTTGGTCACAAAATTGCAGCTGAAGGACAAATATCTACATTGGCTGATACAAGTTTATCATCTAGATATGCTACAACATCTGGAAGACCATCTCCTGCTATCCAAAAATTTACAGTTGAAATGTCTGGTGATTATGGATCTTTAGTAAAATGTATTTTACAAATAAAATGTTTTGATAAACAATCATTTGAAGAATTTGAAAAGATTTATATGATACCAGGAACAGATGTTAATATAGCATATGGTAGAGTAGGAGTTTCTGGACCAGCAAATAATGATGAATTTTCAGGAGTAGTATATGATTATTCATTTAAAATGAATAATGAATTAGGTTATGATTGTGAAATAAAAGCTGTAGGAAAAGGAAACTTAATTACAGAATTAAATGTTAATTCAAAATTAGCTGATGACGGAAGAGAATTTACTTCTGATTTTGCAGGATTAAATGAAACTCAAACCTGTGTTAATATATTTGATGTATTTGATTATGATGTACAAGATAGAATGGATGATCATGAAGACTTAGATGAAGATGAAGGATATGTTTATCCTGGTATGGGAGGTGTAGCACATATAGCAGGATGTGATTGTCCAGATGCAGCTCCAGAACCTGCAAATGATAATATGGTAGGTGGTAATGTTATATTTGCATCATTAGGATATGTTATTAATAAACTAATTAATAAAGATTTATTACAAGGAAACATTGAAAGTCAAAATGTAGATGTACAAGGCATCCAATATGTATGTAATAACAATGTTACTATAGGTAAAGAATATGATAAATTATTTTCTGCTAATCCTATGAAAATATTAATACGAGGTACAGACTCAAGAGGTTCATCTCATTACGGAGGTACAGGTGGAGGAGCTATTGGACGATTTTTTGGTGCATCAAAGATATGGGGTAAGAATTTTCCAAATCCTTTGGTAATGGATGGCACAGGAACAGCAAAAATTGCAAATACATTAATCTCTAGAGATTTATTAAGAAGTATAGCTGGAGCTTCTGAAATGGGTGGCGAAGGTTCAAAGATAGGAATAGGAAAATTTTTAAATAAATTATTTTCAGAAATATATAATCATACTGGAGGAGCATGGGATTTAACAGTAACTCAAATGACACCCGAACAGGCATCTCATTATGGAGAAGCTGGAGGTGATAAATACATGTATGTAGTAGACAGAAATTGGGTTCCAGGTTCTGCAGGACAAACTCCAAAATTAGAATTTAATGCAGGCGGACATGCAGGTGGAGATAATTCTACCAGGAATGTACAATTAACTGGTAAAGTTCCAAAAGATATGGCAGCCGCGGCATTCGTAGGAGGAACAGGAACAGCTTCAGGAAAAAAGAATGCAGCAGTAGAAGTTATTAAAGGAGAACAAGTAGTAACATTAGTAAATAAAGCTAAGATACGAAATAGTTTAATTGAATCTCGTGAAGTAATACATGATACAGGATATAATGAAGAGTCAATATCTGCAGCAAAATCAAATTTAAAATCATATGTAGAATCTGCATTTGAACATAGTGATAAAGCTGGATTCAGAAAAGATATGTATCCATTAGAAATGTCAGCAACATTAGAAGGTATTGCAGGTATTCAATTTGGTAATGCATGTATAACTAATTTAGCACCTTCACGATATTATACAAATAACATAAATATAGTATTTACTGTTAAAAAAACAATACATGAATTAACACCAAATCAGTGGACAACCGAAGTTGAAACAATATGTAGGATAGAAAAATAATGGCAAGATATTACGCAAAAAAAGATAGACATTATGGAAACCATACTCATGGTAAAGAGTTTATGGATTTCAGTGGCAATGAGTATGCAGGTCCATATCATTATTTTGGTAATTATGAATTAGTAATGACTGGAGCATATCCTAATGATGATTCAATTGTATTACGAAAATATCAAGCTCCAACTACTACTCGTGATATAATTGTATACGATTTATTAACAACACAGAATTTATATGAATTCAAATCACCTATTTATAAAACACCCGGACCTGGACCAAATGATCTTGCAAATGGTTATATGATGAGATATTTTATTAAACAAAAAAATGATCTTGATAAACCAGTAATTGAAATTGATAAAAAACAATATAAAGATGTTAAATCAAAAGATGGTAAAAATATTAATGGATTTATATACGATAAAATATCCATTAGATGGAAAATAGCAGGACCTCGTTATGATATATATCATGATAAAGAAAAAACACGAATTAAATCATATGGAATAGAATCTACAAATAGAAGGACGGCATTTGCACAAAATATGAAAATGCCAGGTCTTTCAGATGCATTACGAGACTTAACTCAACATTCACCGTATAATAAAATACGTGGAGATGGACCTGCAGGTCAACAACAGGATAATCTTCATACAGATGGATCAGAGTTTGTATTACCAGACGGAACTCCATATATAGGTTATTATCATATTCATTCGCAAATGGGTCCAATGCGAGGTAAAAAACATAGTAATAAAGTTGCACATGATAAATTAATGACTCCAGGACAACATGCAATGCAACAAGCAAGATCTAAAGACTCAGCCGGTGGTGGACAATCTTCTGGCTATTAATTTGGTTATTTGAAAAAAATTCATTATAATTAATTAATGAAAATTGTAGAAGACAAAAAAAGGTTACAAGAGCTACATCAAGCATTACAGACATCTAATAGTTTGTGGATACCAGTATTTTCTGATTTATATAAACATTATGTGAATAATGAAATAAGTTTTGTTTATATATATGTTATGGATACTAAAAAAGAATATATTGTACCATTCCGTCATAAGGATTGTATATGCCTAGAATCCGAACATCTAAACAGGCTTACAAGTAAGGCTGATATATATGTTTTGGGGAAGAAACGCTTTGTAAATTTCTACCATCATAAGACCTATGATGCAGATTTAGTTGAATATTTTCAATCAAATCAAATGTTACAATTAGAAGATTGTGATACAAATGCTCATGATTGGTATAATAAATGGTACTATAATGAAACCAATGTGCATGATTATGTTCCTATAGTTAAACATTATGAAAGATGTTCTGCAATGAAAAATAAATTTATACAATCATATTCTACATTTAAGCGTACAGATGGATTTGATTATTATAACGAATTATTTATAGATAACTTATATGCAATTGAAAGAAATGGATTAAAAGTTAATTATGATAAATTTGTAGAAAAATTCCAAACAAATAATTTAGTTGGAAAAACGGCATATACAGAATATAATATTTATACAACCACAGGACGTCCTTCAAATAAACATGGTGGTGTAAATTATGCTGCCATAAATAAAATAGATGGATCTAGAAAATCATTTATATCAAGACATGAATATGGTATGTTATTAGAGTTAGACTATGACTCTTACCATTTACGATTAATTGGAGATATTATAGATTATGATTTTGGAAAAGAAAATGTTCATACATATTTAGGTAAACAATATTTTGGAAAAGATAAATTATCAGAAGAAGAATATGAACAAAGTAAACAAATATCATTCCGATTATTATATGGAGGTGTTGATAAAGATTTTGCAAAAATTACATTCTTTGGTAAAGTAAAAGATTTTACTTATAAATTGTGGAAAGAATTCCAATCTAAAGGATATATGGAAACAGCTATATTAAAAAGAAAGTTATTTAAAACTGCAATGTCTGATATGAACCCAAGTAAATTATTTAATTATTATTTACAAAGTATGGAAACTGAATATAATATGGCTGTAATGAATGAAGTAAATGCATTGTTAGGACCATATGATACTAAACTAATTTTATATACATATGATTCATTGCTATTTGATTTTAATATTAAAGACGGAAGAGACCTAATTATTAAATTAAAGAATACTATGACAAATAATAAATTTCCAGTTAAAATTAAAGCAGGTAAATCTATGCATGACATGATAAATATGACCGAGAAAGTAGTTTAACTACATATTTATAATAAATGCAAAGAAACGTAAATGACATATTAACAGAGTGGTTTTACAGACTACCTAATGGTTATGCGATAAAACCATATAACCAAGACGAGCTCCATGTTTTAAAAGAAGTGTTAATAGAACAAGGAATAAATGCAATACCTATTATCAAATCATTAACAGAAGATGATTTTCAATTAGACCAAGCATTTAATGATGCAAAGCCTGTAAAAGAAGCACCAGCAGACGATCAATTTATACCAGGCAAAGATGAACTAGATGTTGATACTACTCAATCAGAGGAAAAAGAACGTACAGGAACATCAACTGATTATGATGAGGCAATCAAAAGAAGATTACAAGTTCAAGTAATTCCAATGGTAAAAGGTAAATATAGTGTACCAAACGATTCAGGACCATTAGTAGGTGCATGGCAAAAAGAAGATATTGAAATATTTGAGGAATTATGGGCAGAAAATAATAATCTAGCAATTATAGGTAAAGGTGAGATTGCATTGTATTGGTTGTTTAATTTCCAACAAGGTTCGGCAAATAGAGCAGAAGATACTACTCAAGAAGGCTCAGGTGCACCCGATTTAAGAATAGACAAAAAGGCTGTTGAAGTAAAATCATATCCTAGTCATTCTAGAATTACTGGATTAGGTAGGTGGTCAGACATGAAACTAGAAAGAAGAATTGTGCAAAATATATTTGGAATACATGCATTAACAAAAGCTTTTAAGGAGGGGTCTGTGGCTAATCCAATAACAGAAATAACATTTGGTAAAAAACATATAGTAGAAGCAGGAACTTCTTTATTTACTTTTCTAAATTTACCAGGATTAGAAAAATTAGAAGAAATATTCGGATCAGATAGTATATTTACAGATATGATAAAGAATGCCAATTCAGTATTTGATGATATGGAAAAATCTTTTGAAGCTTCAGGTCGAAAGTCAAAAGTAGAGATAAATGTTAATAGATTATCTAAATCATCAACACCTGATGAACTTGCAGTACAAGTATTACAAATGCTTGCAGCAAATAAATATGGTAGCAAACCAGGACAAATGGGATATATTGCAAATGTAATTCCAGGAAAAGCAGATGTACATTTTCATAAAATAGATATTACTGCTATAGATTCAGAATCTGCAGATGCATTAAATGTTTCAGGAGGATCTATTAAAGGTAATCTAAAAACAATATTTGGTTAAGAGACTATAGGTTTCAGTATAAAAGTTGATATTTATAATAGAATAATAAACAGGAAGAAGATTTTGGCAAGAACAAATTTATTATGTACATTCGCTCATAGAAAGGATTTAAATCTCATAGTCGATTATGTTAAAAAAAGTTACACAATCGTAGAGAAAAAAATCTTTGTGTTTAATGATGCAGATAAGCCAAATGATGTTTATGTTACATACAATGTAGATCCTAAAGAAGATTACAAAAAAACACCTAATACAATTTTAATTCATAGAAAGAAAGATACAAATACATTGTATACAGTTAATGCATTAAATGAAATTATTAAAACAGTTAATAATGGAGTTCTAGATAAAACATTTATTATTGCATGGGAAAATTATAAAAATAGTTTACTCTTAACTAATAATGAAGGATACCGTAGAATAGTATTAGAGTTATATAAAAGATTTGATGTATAATGGGATATTCAGAACACTATAAAAAAGAACAAAAAAAAATGAATTTAGGTAAAAAATACAAACAATTGTTTGAAGGTAAAACAAGAAGCAATGATGCTACTTTAATAAAAGAAAATGCAAACCCAAAAGTTCAAGCTGTATATAATTCAATTTACGACTATAGTGATGAAAATTCATTAGAAATATTAAATCAGTATATTGAAGATGCAGGTTTAGAAAAAGAATATGATAAATATTTAGATGGTACAAAGCTTTCAAGTACTGAAGAAAATGCTTTAATAACTACAATGCAAGATGCACTTGGAGAATTTGAATAAAAAATTAGGATATATGAAATATTTTCATTATATTTATATTAAATAAAAAGGATTAGAGTTTAGCCATAATTAAACTCAAAATTAAAAAATAAAAAATAAAAACTTTTTTACAACTTTTTTGATAAATCATTAGGATTACTGAAATAAAGTTGTTATATTAATTATTAATTATTAACCATTAAAAAAAAGGAATAAAAAAATGGCAATTAACTTAGACGCGATTAAGGCAAAGCTTAATCAATTACAAACGACGAATAATAGAACGTCAAACTTATGGAAGCCTGAACCAGGCAAACAAATAATCAGAATCGTACCTTATCAGCACAACAAAGACAATCCATTCAATGAATTGTACTTTCACTATGACTTAGGTAAGAAAAACTTTTTATCACCAGTAACTCATGGTAGACCAGATCCAGTTGTTGAATTTTCTGAAAAATTAAAATCTTCTGGTAATTCAGACGAATGGAAATTAGGTAAGAAAATGGAACCTAAAATGAGAACTTATGTTCCTGTATTAGTTAGAGGAAAAGAATCAGAAGGTGTTAAATTTTGGGGATTTGGTAAACTAGTTTATCAAGAACTTTTAGGAGTAATAGCTGATCCAGATTATGGTGACATTACAGATCCAATGAATGGTAGAGATATCTTAGTTGAATTTACACCAGCAGAAGGTCCAGGACAATTTCCTAAAACAGCAATTAGAGTAAAGCCTAATGTTACAGCTTTAACTGAAGACAAAAATGTTGCAGAAGCTTGTGCAAAGAATCAACCTAATCTTAAAGATATTTTTAAAGAGCCATCATATGATGAATTAAAAGAAGCTTTAGCAAATTGGTTGAATCCAGATGGAGATGATGCAACTACAGATCCTGCATCTACACCAGCAGAACCAGTAGCAAAGAAAGAAGATGCAGTTAAAGAAGGTGTTAACAAAGTAGATGATGTTTCAGCAGCATTTGATGATTTGTTTAATGAATAAAATTAAAGGTTATATATGGCAAAGAAAAGTAAAGCACAACAAGCAGACGAGCTAGCAACAGCTTTAGGAGAAAGTATTAGAGAAGGACTTAACAAGAAATTTAAAAATACTAACTATAAAGTTGCATATTTCCTAGACGGAGATACAGATTCACCTAGTGAAGTAGGTGGTTGGGTAGGTACAGGCTCTTCTATGCTAGATTTAGCAATCTCAAATAGACAAAATGGAGGTTTTCCAGTTGGCAGAATAACTGAGATAACAGGATTAGAAGCTTCAGGTAAATCATTATTGGCAGCTCATGCTTTAGCAGATACGCAAAAGCAAGGTGGGTTAGCCGTTTATATTGATACAGAAAATGCAGTTAGTAGAGAGTTTCTCGAAGCAATTGGATTAGACCTGGAAAAAATGCTCTATGTTCCATTAGATGCTATTGAAGATATCTTTGAAGCAATTGAAAGTATTATTGAATCAGTTAGAAAATCTAACAAAGACCGATTGGTAACAATTGTCGTTGATTCAGTAATGGGTGCTTCAACAAAGATTGAGCAAGCAGCAGATTATGATAAAGATGGTTGGGCAACGTCCAAAGCTATCATATTATCAAAAGGTATGCGTAAGATTACAAATCTTATTGGTAGACAACGAATTGCCTTATTGTTTACTAATCAGCTTCGTTCAAGACTAGGTGTAGCATTTGGTGATCCTTGGACAACAAGTGGTGGAAAAGCAATTCCATTTCACTCATCAGTACGGTTACGATTGAAATCAGTAGGGCAAATCAAAGTCAAAAAAGATGGCGTTGATCAAACTGTTGGTATCAAAACTAGATGCCAAGTTATTAAAAATAGAATGGGTCCACCTTTAAAGACTATCGATTATGATATTTACTTTGAAAGTGGAATAGATAATTTTGGTGGCTGGTTAAATGTTATGAAACAACATAAATTGGTGAGTACAGCAGGTGCGTGGTATACATATACAAAAGCAGATGGTACAGATGTAAAATTCTTATCAAAAGACTTTCAAGGTAAACTTGAAGCTGATCCGGAATTGAAGGATGAGATATACAATGCTATTTGTAATGCGTATATATTAACATACAAACCTGGTGACAATATTGGAATAGATGATGTTGAAATAGATGAAGAATTCGTGAATGAAGAATCATAAGCAACTTCAAAAGTTTTTCCAAGATGTTGTTAGGGAACATCAAGAAGGTAGACCATCGGATATTAATAGTAAGATATTAATACTCGATGGTCTTAATACCTTTATTAGAGTATTCTCCGCAGTTCCTGCATTAAATGATGATGGAGATCATATTGGTGGTGTTACAGGATTTTTAAGATCATTAGCTGCAAATATTCGTTTATTAAAGCCGACAAGAGTAATTGTTTGTTTTGATGGTAAAGGTGGATCTAAACGTAGAAAAAAGATTTATCCAGATTATAAAGCAAATAGAGCTGTAAAAACAGCATTTAACAGATATAAAGAATTTGCAACACAAGAAGATGAGTCAGATTCCATGAAAAAACAATTTGGTAGATTAGTTGAATATTTAAATTGTTTACCAATTACAATGTTAGCGGTTGATAATATTGAGGCTGATGATGCAATAGCATATATTGCAAACGAAGTATATACAGAACCAAATCAAAAAGTACAAATTGTATCTACAGATAGAGATTTTTTACAATTAGTAAATGATAGGATATCTGTTTGGAGTCCAATCAAAAAGAAAATGTACAATCCAAGATTAATGCAAGAAGAATTTGGAATTAACGCTTCAAATTATTTATTATATAGAACATTCCTAGGTGATAAGTCAGATAATATTCCTGGAGTTAAAGGAGTTGCATTAAAATCATTGAAGAAATTTTTTCCAATGATTACAGAAAATAGACATGTACCAATACATGAAATTATAAATCATGCAAAAGATGGAGCAGATGAAGGTCGCTACAAAATCTATAAGTCCGTAGTAGAATCAGAGGACCAGGTTGACTTGAACCATTCTCTTATGCAACTCAAAGAGGTTGATATTGCCGGTTCTATAAAGATGATGATACATGATAAGGTTACAGGAACAGTAGATAAGTTAAATACATTCCAATTTAAAAAGATGTTTATGCAAGATAAAATGTATACAGTCATTAAAGATTTAGATACTTGGCTTGCAACATCATTTAATACTCTTAACGCGTATATTCAAATGCGAAAAGATTAGGATTTTAGAAAAAAAATTATTATATTAAAGTATGACAGATAGATTAAGTTCGTACGGATACGCATTTCAGATAAAGGTAATTACAGCATTACTAGTAGATAAATCATTCCTACAACAAATTTCAGATATTATGGTCTCAGGTTATTTTGAATCTGATGCCAATGCCTGGATTATAGATACAATTTTAGAATACTTTAAAGAATATAAATCATCTCCTACATTGGAAGTGATGAAAGTTAAACTTGAAAAAGTTGACCATGATGTACTAAAAGAACAAGTAGTTGCACATCTTAAGGATGCATGGAAATATACAGAATCACCTGATTTAGAATATATCAAAGATCAGGCAATGGATTTTTGTAAAAACCAAGAAATTAAAAAAGCTATTTTAGGATCTGTAGAATTATTAAAGAATGGTGACTATGATGGGATCAAAGCAAAAGTTGATGAAGCTTTAAAAGCTGGAGCGGATAAAGATATTGGACATGATTATATGACAAGTATAGATGAACGATATACAGATGCAGTTAGAGATGTACAACCTACTCCATGGGAAGTTATAAATGAACTAACAGATGGTGGTTTAGGTAAAGGTGAACTTGGTGTAATGGTTGCTCCTGCAGGAATTGGTAAATCATGGGCATTAATGAATGTCGGAGCAGATGCGGTCAAGAAAGGCAAAACAGTATTACATTATACATTAGAGTTGAATGAAGCATATGTTGGATTAAGATATGATTCAGTTATAACAGGTATTGCCAATCAAAATTTGAAACATTATCAAGAAGATATAAAAGAACAATTATCTCAGTTAAAAGGTGAATTAATTATTAAACATTATCCAACAAAGTCTGTATCTGTAATGGGTGTTAGAGCACATGTTGAAAAATGTATAATGCAAGGTAAAAAACCAGATGTGATTATAGTTGATTATGCAGATCTATTGAGAGGACATGGACAAGAAAAGAGACATGAACTTGAAGGTATATATGAAGACTTGAGAGGTATGGCCGGAGAATATGAAATACCAGTTTGGACAGCATCTCAAGCAAATAGATCGGCTCTAGAAGAAGATATTATTGATGCAAGTAAGATATCAGAATCATATGGTAAAGTAATGGTTGCTGATTTTGTATTATCATTATCTAGAAAGGTAGCAGATAAATTGGCAGGTACTGGAAGATGGCATGTTATTAAAAATAGATTTGGACCTGATGGAATTACATTACCATCAAAAATGAATACATCTAATGGACAATTTCATTTATATGCAGAAACGTCAGTAGGTGGGAAGGATACACAAAAGCAAATGGATGGAGGTAATGAGCTTACGAGAAAATTATTAGCACGTAAATACCAAGAAATTTCAAATGAAGGTTTTGAATAAAAAAGTTTAACTTTTTCTGTCAAAAACGAACTGGAATGCGCGCTCAACCTATATTTATATATGAAAATAAGATGAGCGTTATTAATAAAGGTTACAACTTTTTTACGTTTTATCCAAATAATTTAATGAAAAAAAAGGAAACATAATGGACATATCTACAAAAATACTATCAGAGATTACAGTATACATGAAGTACGCAAAGTTCTTACCTAATAAGAATAGGAGAGAAACATGGAGAGAATTAGTTGACAGAAATCGTGCAATGCATCTTAAAACATATCCTGACTTGAAAGATGAAATCATGCAGGCATATAAATTAGTAAAGGATAAGAAAGTACTTCCATCTATGAGGAGTATGCAATTTGCAGGTAAACCAATTGAAATAAGTCCTAATAGAGTTTATAATTGTGCATACCTTCCAATAGATGATTGGAGAGCTTTTTCAGAAACAATGTTTTTATTACTAGGTGGAACAGGTGTAGGTTATTCAGTCCAACAACATCATGTAGAACAATTACCAGAAATAAGAAAACCTAATCCAAAAAGATCACGAAGATATTTAATTGCCGATTCTATTGAAGGATGGGCAGATGCAGTAAAAATATTAATGAAATCATATTTTCAAGGAGGTTCTAAATTACAATTTGATTATACAGACATTAGACCAAAAGGAGCTAGATTAGTTACTTCAGGTGGTAAAGCTCCAGGACCACAACCATTAAAAGAGTGTTTGGTTAAGATTGAAGGATTGTTGAAAGAAAAATCAGATGGTGAAAAATTATCAACATTAGAAGTTCATGATATTGTTTGTCATATTGCTGATGCAGTCTTAGCCGGAGGTATTAGAAGGGCTGCTTTAATTAGTTTATTTAGTGCTCATGATGATGAAATGATTGCTTGTAAATCTGGTAATTGGTGGGAATTGAATCCACAAAGAGGTAGAGCAAATAATTCTGCAGTTCTTATGAGACATAAAATTACCAAAGAGTTCTTTATGAATATTTGGGATAGAGTTGAAAAAAGTGGGGCCGGAGAACCAGGAATATATTTATCAAATGATAAAGATTGGGGTACTAATCCTTGTTGTGAAATTGCCTTAAGACCTTTCCAGTTTTGTAATCTTTGTGAAGTAAATGTTTCAAATATAGAATCACAAGAAGATTTTAATAATAGAGTTAAAGTTGCTTCATTTATAGGAACACTTCAAGCAGGATATACTGCATTCCATTATTTAAGACCAGTATGGCAAAGAACAACTGAAAAGGATGCACTTATTGGTGTATCAATGACAGGTATAGGTTCTGGTACTGTTTTAGGATATGATATGAAATCTGCAGCTAAAATTGTTAGAGAAGAAAATGCAAGAGTTGCAAAACTAATTGGAATAAATAAAACCGCAAGATCAACAACAGTCAAACCAGCTGGAACTACTTCGTTAACATTAGGAACATCATCTGGTATACATGCATGGCATAATGATTATTATATTAGAAGAATACGTGTAGGTAAGAATGAATCAATATATAATTATTTAATGGAACATCATCCAGAACTAGTAGAAGATGAATACTTCAGACCACATGATACAGCTGTAATATCAGTACCACAAAAAGCTCCTGAAGGTGCAATTATGAGAACAGAATCTCCATTCCAATTATTAGAAAGAGTTAAAAAGGTTGCAATGGAATGGATCAAACCAGGACATAGAGCTGGTTCAAACACTCATAATGTATCTGCAACAATTTCATTAAGAGATCATGAATGGGATGCAGCTGGTGAGTGGATGTGGGATAACAAAGAACATTATAATGGTTTATCAGTATTACCATATAACGGAGGAACATATACACAAGCTCCATTTGAAGATATAGATGAAGAAACATATGAACGAATGATGGGATCATTATCAAAAGTAGATTTATCAAACATTGTTGAAGAAGAAGATGAAACAGATCTTAAAGGTGAATTAGCTTGTGCTGGTGGAGCATGTGAGATAGTATAATGGGCTGGATTGAAAAATTATATTACGGATTTCCAATTTAATTGTAAAAAAGCTGCCAAAAGATTTGGTACTTTGAAATATTTTTCTTATCTTTATATATAAATAAAAAGTAAAAAATATGACAAAAGCGCAGTTACAGTCAGAATTATATTCTGCAAGATTAGAGTTAGAACATGTAATTAAACAGTTACAGTTTAGAGTAGATTTCAATGATATTAAAAAGTTAGAAAAAGACCATAGTGATGAAGATCATGATATGCAATTTGCTAAAAAAGCAGGAGCATTAGAAGCATGGAATTCTATGTCTAACAATGATATAAGTATTGCTATAAAAAATCTAACAAAAGTTGTAAAAGATTTGGAAAGTTGCAAATAAGTTATTATATTAAATAAAAATAAAAAAAATGGGTTATAAAAATTCAAAACAATCACAAGCAAAAGTAGAACAAATTTGTCAAGGATTTGACTGGAATCGAGTAAGTTGGAGAGATAAAGAATATCTTACTTCAATGGTAAATGATACAATATATGCAAAATCATATAAAGATACAGGTATGTCATTTGACCAATCATATCCAAAGGCAGATGATTTTGTATTGTTTAATAACAAAGATTCAGCTGATCAATATGCTTCTGAGTTTTATCATTCGAGTATGATGTCATCACATTTATTATATAATCATCCTCGAGGAAGAAAGTATTGGTTAGTTTGGAGTTATTCAGGAAAAGCTTAGGATTTATGAAAAGTTTTTCTTATATTAAATTAATAAAGGAGATAGAAGATGGGAAAGTATCAATCAACTAAAGTATTCGATAATTATTCAGTAGCATTAAGACAATGGAAAGCAGCTCATTCTCATTGTGAATTATTACATGGATATGCTTTAAAATTTAAAGTATGGTTTGAATCTGTAGAGCCAATGGAAGGTGATCAATTAGATGAAATGAATTGGATTATGGATTATGGAGGATTTAAATCTCAAGACGCAGAACCAACCCCAGGAAATGGATTAAAGGATTGGATGAATAGTATGTGGGACCATACATTATTAATTGAGAAAGATGATCCTTATTTAGATTTCTTCCAAGGTGCAGCAATGGAAGGAATAGCTAAACTAGTAGTAATGGATAAAATGGGAGCTGAATCATGTGCCAAATTAGTATATGATAAGTTTAATGATGTAATGTCCAAGACTGGTGGTGGTAGAGTAAAAGTAGTTAAAGTAGAATGTTGGGAAGCCGACCGTAATTCATCGATATATAGTGAATAAAAGAATAGAAGATTATAATAAAGTTTTACCTATATTAGAGGTATATAGATGTGTCCAATCCGAAGGAAGTAGGTTTGGTCGTCCTACAATTGCTGTTAGAACAACAGGTTGTACTCATAGATGTTTCTTTGGAGAAGGTGGTTGGTGTGATAGTTGGTATACTAGTATTCATCCAGAAAAAGGTACATTTTGTTTTAATGATATAGTCAAAATATATGACGAAAATCCACAAATAAAAGAAATGATGTTAACAGGTGGATCACCAACAATGCATCCAGCATTAATTAATGAAATAACTCATTTTGCTCATGAGAGACAAATAATAGTTACTATAGAAACAGAAGGTAGTCATTTTGTTAATACTGATTATCCAATAGACTTATTATCTATTAGTCCTAAGTTTTCAAATAGTATTCCTAAATTAGGAGAAAAAACACCAGCCGGAAAAATAGTAGATGAACGAATGATAAAAGTTCATAATAGATTAAGAAAAAATACAGAAGCAATAAAAATGATGATGAGATTTCATGATGATTATCATTATAAGCCAGTATGGGATGGAACAGAAGAAAATTTAAAAGAAATTGAGGAATTAAGAGTTGAATTAAATATTCCAAAAGGAAAGACATATGTAATGCCAGCCGGAGATACTAGAGAACAATTAATTAAAATGTATCCAATAGTATTTGAAATGGTAGCAGAGCATGGTTATAATATGACAGGAAGAGATCATATCATAGCATATAATACACAACGAATGGTATAAAAAAGGAGAAATTATGAAAATGAAACCTATAGGAGATCAATTATTGTTAAAGCCAATAAAAGAAGAAACAAAATCAGAACATGGATTAATATTATCTGCTAATTCATCTACATATGGAAAAGCTGAAGTAATAGCTACAGGTGTAGGTGTTCGTACAATGACTGGAGATTTAATTGAAATGTCATGTAAAAAAGGAGATACAGTATTATTACCAGTAAGATTTTTATCAGGCAAAAATGGTAATGAAGTTACATTAGATGGAAATAAGTATGTATTAGTTAGAGAATCAGAAATAGCAATGAAATCAATATGAAAGAAAAATTAAATATAGAACTAGTAAAGTCAGGTTATGCAAACGGAGCAGCAGACGGCCGACCTTTAACAGAAGAAGAAAAACAAGCAATGATAACAGATGCAGCTCATGCATTTGGAATGTTTTTGGATGCATTGAAAGTAGATTGGCGAGATGATCCAAATTCAAATAAAACTCCATATCGAGTAGCTAAAGCATATGTGAGAGACTTATGGGCAGGTAGATATGAAGCTCCTCCTGCAATAACAACATTTCCTAGTGATGGATATGATGGTATTGTATTTGAAGGAGGTATTCCATTGACAAGCATGTGTTCACATCATCATCAAACTATTATGGGAGTTGTACATGTTGCGTATATTCCAGGTAAAGATAGTCATGTGATTGGATTATCTAAATTGAATAGATTAGTAGAACATTTTGGTAGAAGAGGTGCAATTCAAGAACAATTGACAGTTGCAATTCATCATGCGGTAAATTCAATTATTGAAGATAATAATGGTGTAGCAGTTATGATTGATGCAACTCATAATTGTGTACAATGTAGAGGAGTTAAACATGGTGGTGCAAGTATGAAGACAAGTAAATTAACTGGTGCGTTCAAAGATGATCCTGCTACAAGAAATGAATATTATGAATTTATAAAAGGTTATAATTAATGGAGATATTAATACCAGAATTTAAGATAGAAAGACGTGTAAGAGCGATGGCTCATAAAATATCAGAAGAACATAAAGCTTCTGGTAATTTGTTACCACCTGTAATGATTTGTGTATTAAATGGTGGTTATGCATTTTTTGCAGATCTTATGAAAGATATGGGTATTGATGTACAAATGGATTTTATTAGACCTAAGTCATATAAAGGTAAAGATAATTCAGAAGGAGTTAAATTTACAAAAGAATTAGAAATACATTGCAAAGGTAAAAGAGTTTATATTATTGATGATATAGTTGATACAGGTAACACAATGTTTGAAATACTATTAAGAGTTAATGATATGATGCCAACCGATGTTAAAATTGTTACATTACTTAAACGTAAAGAAAATAGTCCACCAGTAGATCATTTTTGTTTTGAAATAGATAAAGAATGGGTGGTAGGTTATGGATTAGATGATAATTCATTGAAAAGAAATTATAGAAACATTTATAAAATAAATTAGTATGCATATAGGAAAAGAATGGTTATGGATGGATACATTAGCCAAAGGCAAAAAAAAATCTAAAACTAAACAACAATTACCTGATGCAAGAAACCACCAAATAATTAGTTTTATCAAATCAGGAATTAGAATAATAGGATATGCTTTACTACCATTTAATTTGGTAGTCTCAGTAATTTTCCTTATATTAAGTGAAATAGTAGGAATAATAGAAGAATTAGTTTAATGTATCAAGCAGTAGCATATCAACGACGTACAAATACAGTACATATATGGGATGATATTAAAGGTCATCTTAAAATAAAATATAAGCCATATGCATATGCAAAGAATCCTTCTGGTGCATTAACAACATTAGATGGAACTCGTGTAGATAAAGTATGGAACCCAGATTCCGAAGCTCCTGGATTATATGAATCAGATCTTAACCCTGAGATCAGGACATTAATAGATCAGTATACAGATTCAGATGAAATATCTACAGGTCATAGAACATTGTTTATTGATATTGAAGTTGATATTGAAAATGGATTTCCAACTCCAGAAGAAGCTCAAAATGAAATAACTTCTATTGCAATTTATGATGAAGCAGGTGATCAAAGATATGTATGGATATTAGATAAAGAAGGAGTGGTGCCATCTCGTAAAGAAGGTAATTTTGAGACAATATCTTGTCCAGATGAAGCTTCATTATTATCTAAATTTCTAATAACATATTACGAGATAATGCCTACTTTAATTACAGGTTGGAATATTGACTTTTTTGATATTCCATATCTTTATAATAGAATATGTCATGTATTAGGAGAAAAACAAGCAAGAACATTATCTCCTATTAAAGATGTTATTTGGTTAAAGCATAGAAATAGATATAGAATATCTGGAGTATCATGCTTAGATTATATGGCATTATATAAAAACTTTACTTATAATGAAGAGTCAAGTTATTCGTTAGAAGCTATCTCTCAAAAAGAATTGGGTAAAGGTAAAATGAAGTATGAAGGTACTTTGGATGATTTATTAAAAAATGACATTCAAGGTTATATCGATTACAATATGAATGATGTTGACTTGGTTTGGGAGATAGATCAAAAAATGAAGTTAATGGATTTAGCTCGTGGTATATGTCACAAAGGCCATGTTCCATATGAAGACTTTTTATTTCCGACTAGATATTTAGATGGTGCGGCATTAACATATATGAAACGATTAGGAATTGTAGCACCTAACAAACCTAGACATGATGAGATAAAACAAGTAGATCTATTAGGAGCATTCGTAAAGGCACCAAATCCAGGTAGATATAAATGGGTATATGACCTTGATTTAACATCTCTATATCCTAGTATCATCATGACACTTAACGTTTCACCAGAAACTAAAATAGGAAAGGTTGAAGATTTTGATGGACATAAATATATTAAAAATGTTCCAATGGAATATTCAATGGGTGATGATGGTTGGGAATCACCAGAAAAATTAAGATCTTATTTAACAGAAAATAAATATTCTATTGCTGCTAACGGCGTTGTATATGATACAAATCAAAAAGGTTTTATATCATCTATACTTGAAAAATGGTTTGCTGAAAGAGTTGAATATAAAAACTTAAGAAAAAAGTATGAAAAGGAAGGTGATCCTGCAAAAGCTGAATACTTTGATAGATTACAATTAGTAACTAAAATTCTTCTTAATTCATTTTACGGAGTATTAGGTAATCCAACATTTAGATTTAATGATCCTGATAATGCAGTAGCCATTACAAGTACAGGCCAACAATTGATTAAATTTACAGCAAACATTGGAAATAAATTTTATACAAGAGAATTAAATAAGAAAGAAGATTATTGTATATATACAGATACAGATTCAACATTCTTTTCATCATTACCAATTATAAAACATAGGTATCCAAAGTTTGATATTACAGATGAAAAATGGATGGCAGATAAAACAATTGAAATTGCAGATGAAGTACAGGATTTTATAAATAGATCGTATGATATATATGCTGATAAATTTCATAATGTAAATACTCATAAGTTTGATATTAAGCAAGAAAATGTTGCAAAAGCTGGTTTATGGATTGCAAAGAAAAGATATGCTCAATGGATTATTAATATAGAAGGACATACAGTATCTAAACTAGATGTCAAAGGATTAGATGTTGTAAGGTCTTCCTTCCCACCAGCCTTTAGAAAATTTATGGCTGAGGTACTAGAAGATATATTAAATGATATTTCAAAAGAAGAATTAGATGAAAAGATTCTAAACTTTAAAGAGTACATGAAAACATTACCGTTAATTGATGTCATGTTTCCAATTGGTGTTAAAAATGTAAAGAAGTGGCAACGTAAAGGTGATGGAATATTTGCAGTAAGAATGAAAGGAACGCCAGTACATGTTAAGTCAGCATTGAATTATAATGATATGTTAAAACATCATAATGTAAAAAATGTTCGAGAAATCATTAATGGCGAAAAAATAAAATGGACATATCTCAAGGCCAATAATATGGGCTTAGATACAATAGCAATGAAAGGATTTGAAGATCCACCTCCAATAGAAAAATTTGTGCAAGACAATATAAACTATAATAAAGTATTTACGTCTGCATTTGCTAACAAATTAAATGATTTCTATGGAGCAATGAATTGGGGTAAAATCCCAGAGAATAATAATTTAGGTAAATTTTTTGCATTCGGCTAATAATAAATAGGAGATAAGATATGGAAACATTATTAACAGTGCTAATTACATTAATGGTTGTGGCTTTACTAGGTGCAGGTATTAATTTGGTTAGGTTGAACCGAAGAGCTGATGAGCTTGATACATTAAAATTAGAAATGATTGATCTTCATGATAATCTTAATAGATTAATTGAAGATGTCGATAGAAACTTAAGTCGACAAATAGACGATTTGCAAAAAGATACTTTAGACCGAATTGAAAAATGGGTAGCATCAACAGATAGAAGATTTGATAAGACTTATAATGATATTCGACTTACAGTAGGCAGATTAAAAACATTAGATGAAACAATTAATCCAAACCAGGATTTTTTGAAAAATAAGTAATAAATGATTTGGTTGTTTGCAAAAAATTTACTATATTAAATTAAAATAAAAAAGTTATGTACGGAAAAAGTTATTGGTATGGAAAAGAAGTAGAAGGTAGATTATCTGATATAGAAACAGTATTTGTTAGAGGACAAGTACCTAAAAACTATAAAGATTATCCACATATCTATTTTACAATTGAATATATTGAAATGGCATGTGTTCATGGTAATTGGGATGAAATACATAGAATCCTAGAAACTAAACAATATGTTACAATAGAAGCTAATGAAAAGACAATGGAGAAAATTCCAATGTCTATTTTCAATAGAGCACATGTTATATATAGAATACCAGATATACATGTCGCAAAATTAAAAAAGACAGATACATTATCTATAGATGCTGGTTGGTATAGAGTACACCAGATAATGAAATGTAACTTAATGGAAATTAATCCAGATGATTATAAATTTGATAGAATAAAGGAATAAAAATATGAAAAGAAATCTATTTTACTTTGGCCTAGAGCCATTAAAAGCAAGGTATACATATCAATTATGTAAAGAATGGATGCCGGCTACATTTGAACGGTATGATGAAAAATTAAATTTTATTGATGTAGAAGGAGAATTTGATCCTGATTGTGAGATTAAAGTTGGTGCAGTATTAGATGCAATTGGTAGAGGAAAATATAGTTTATCTCAATGCCAAAACTTCTTACAAATGCTGTATGATGACAAAGTCCAAGACGGTGATATAATATTCTTGCAAGACTATTGGACACCAGGAGTCGAAGCCATTTGGTATGCATTAGACCTGTATGGATATAAGAATGTAAAGGTATATACTATGTGTCATGCTCAATCAGTTGATGAATATGATTTTACATATCCTATGAGAAATTGGATGAGACCATATGAATTAGGTTTAGATAAAAGATTAACTGGTATATTTGTAGGAAGTTCTATACATAAAGAACAATTAAGAGCAGCTGGATTTGAAGCTCCAATACATGTTGTATCATTACCAATTCATAAACAAGCAACATTAGAAAAACTTCCAGCTGGTGAATATAAAAAGAAAAATACAATTGTATATTCATCTAGATTAGATAAGGAAAAGAATCCTTTCTTTATGATGAAAGTTGCAGAAGCATTCTTAAAAAATCATCCAGATTATGAATGGCATGTAACTACATCAGGTAAAAAATTCAAATCAATGTTACCAGGTGTAATTGATGCATTAGAAAAACTAGCTGAAGAACAACCAAGATTTAAATTAATGACTGGATTAACAAAAGAAGAATATTATACAGAATTAGCAACTTGTAAAATTCAATTTAATTCTGCATTACAAGATTATGTATCATGGACTGTTATTGAATCAACTACTTTTGGAGCTGATGTAGTATTTCCATACTTTAGAAGCTTCCCAGAATTTATAGATGCAGATAGAATGTATAAGCCATTTGATGTAAAAGATGCATTAGAAACAATTGAAGATGCATTAGAAACACCTAAAGTACATTCACATATAGTTGATACATCAGATCTAGGAAGACAGATGGAAGGATATATTATTGCTAATGATTATGAGAATGAATTATGTGTATGGCATGAAAAAGAATTATGTGAATCTTTATTACAACAAGATGTAGATGCAAAGATTTTAGAACAGTATGAACAAGCTTGGGGAGAAGAAAACTAATATGAAAGATTTAATTTATTATCCGTCATTGTCTGCAGGAGGTTGTGCAGGAGACTTTAAAAAGAATAAAGAAGTTAAACCAGGATTATCATGTAGATTTTATGATAAAGATTTTCCTGAAAGATGGAGACATCCTTATTTTCTAATTACAGCAGGTCATCATTATAAATGGGCAGATGCAAGACAAAGATATGGATTAGAAGACGATGTACTAGTATTAGGTGATTCAGGAGGATTCCAATTAGCTACAGGAGCAATTAAATGGGATCCATCATTTAAGAAAACTATATTTGATTGGTTAGAAGCAAATTGTGATTTAGGAGTTAACTTAGATATTCCACCAAGAGCAAAATATGATGGTAAGTTCCATGAATGTATGGATATTAGTTATGATAACTTTAAATATTTTGCAGATAATCAATCTGGTAAATGTAAGTTCTTAAATGTTATTCAAGGTAACAATGTTGAAGAATATGAAGCATGGTATCAAAAAATGAAAGACTTTGAATTTAATGGTTGGTGTATTGGAGGTGCTCAAAAAAGAGTAACCATGTTTATGTCTGCATTAGTTCCTATGATAAAGAATAGAGAATTTGAAAAAGCAAGAAATCAATTTATACATGTATTAGGTATATCAAAAATTTCAGATTTCTTTATGTTAAGCTTCTTTCAAAAGATGGTAAACAAGTATCATGGAGGTAGAATACAAATATCAACAGATTCAAGTTCTCCTGGGTTATATCCAGTATATGGAACTTATTTGCATTCACCTCAATTAAGTAAAATGACCTTTACTGATTTATATTTTCCAAAAGGAGAAAATCTTCCTTATAACGCAGATGATTTAGTTCCTAATCCATTAGGACATCCAGTATCTGAAGGAATGACATTTGGCGAAGTATCAAATTATAAAGGTGATGTAACAATGAAAATGACATTGAATAATTTATTTGTATTTAACGAAACTGTTAAGCAAGTAGAAGAAATAGTAAAATGTCATAACGAGCTATTACAAACAGTAGTTCCAAGAGACTTCTATGCAATACTAATGAGTATGGAAGAAATGTTCCAAGATCCGGATAAAGCTATTCATATCTATAATAAGAATAGACAATTATATGATAGGTTTGGAGGTAGTACAAGAGATTTAGTAAACAATGAAGTATTTAATCAATTTTTCGAATAAAAAAAAGGTAAACAATGGAAAAGAAACAATTAACAGGTTTTATTGATAAGTATCATCTAGCAGGAAATGCAAATTCAGTTAGATTGGATATCAAAGATAAAACATTAAGCTGTAATTTTATTACAGATGATCAAAACGTAGTAGGATCTGTATCAATGAATAATTTTGATGTAGATGATGTAACATTAGGAGTATATGCAACTTCTCAGCTAACCAAGTTGTTAACTGCATTAGACAATGATGTTACTATGAGAATTAATAATGCAGATGGTACAGCATTTTCAATTAACTTATCAGATAAAACAACTGATGTAACATTTATGTTAGCAGACTTATCAGTTATTAGACAAGTTCCGGCAATGAAACAATTACCTGACTTTAATGTTAAGATTAAATTAACAAAAGACTTTGCAGATAAATTTGTTAAGTCCAAAAATGCATTGCCTGAAACAGAAAACTTTGCAATTGAAAGTGATGCATTAGGAACTAATATGATTTTAAATTATTCAACTTTGAATACGAATAGAATTACATGGCCAACTACTCCAGAAGGAGAACAAAGCGATCTTAAAGCAACTTGTTTTTCAGCTAATTTATTTAAAGAAATATTAGTTGCAAATAAAGAAGCAGAGACAGGATATATTGAAGTATCAAGTGCAGGACTAGCAAGAGTATCATTTACAGGTAAAGATTATTCATCTACATATTACCTAGTACAATTACAAGCTAATTAATATGTTTGGAAATCAAGAAAATACACTTTGGGTAGAAAAGTTTCGTCCAAGTACATTAGATGGATATGTTGGTAATGAATTAATTATTAGTAAAGTAAAATTATATCTTGAAAATGGTGATGTTCCTCATTTATTATTTTATGGAGGCGCAGGTACAGGTAAAACAACTTTAGCTAAGATTATTGCAGGTAATGTTGATGCAGATATTATGTATATAAACGCATCAGATGAGAATAATGTAGAAACAGTTAGAACTAAAGTAAAAAACTTTGCAAGTACAATTGGATTCAAAAGATGGAAAATTGTAATATTAGATGAAGCAGATTATATGACTCCAAATGGCCAAGCTGCCTTAAGGAATCTAATGGAGACATTTAGTAAAACAACTAGGTTTATCTTAACATGTAATTATGTTGAAAAGATAATTGATCCAATTCAATCTAGATGTCAGGTATTTGGAATTACTCCTCCTAATAAAAAAGAAGTAGCTAAAAGAATAGTTACAATACTTAAGGAACAGAGTATTAAATTTGAAATGAATGATTTGGTAACATTAATAAACAATGGATATCCAGATATTAGAAGAGTGTTAAATTCTGCTCAAAGACAAGTAATAGCTGGTGAATTACAAATAGATAAAGAAAGTTTAGTACAAGCAAATTATATGACTAAGCTTTTAGATATCTTACAAAAAACAGAAGATAAAAAAACATGCTTTCAAGACATTCGTCAGCTAGTTAATAATAGTAAGGTAAAAGATTTTACTGCACTTTATAAATTTTTATTTGATGAAGTAGATAATTATGCTACAGGTCATATCGCAAGTGTAATTTTAATTCTAGCAGAATCACAATATCAAGACGCATTTGCAGTTGATAAAGAACTTCATATTATGTCGACTATGATTAAAATAATTAATGAAATTAAATAAGGGAAATAATGTCAAAAGTAATAGGAATGGGTGGTAAGGAACAACCTGGAGCTCAAATAAAATTAGATTATAACGATCTTAAAGATCTTGTTTGTGAAAATTGTGGATGTAAATTTTTTAGACAAGTTAATGCATTTAAAAAAATAGGCGCATTAGTATCACCAACAGGAAAGGAACAGATTATTCCGATCCCGGTATATAGATGTGATGAATGTGGACATATAAATAAAGAATTTTTACCAAAAACAAAATAGGAGAATAAAATGGCAAAACAATTAAAATTTGACTTAGAAGCAAGAAATGAATTATTCAATGGTGTAGAAAAATTAGCATCAGCTGTAAAAGCAACATTAGGACCTAAAGGAAGAACTGTCGTAATAGAATCAGAATATGGAAATCCTATTATTACTAAAGATGGAGTAACAGTTGCAAAAAGTATTGAATTAGAAGATCCAATTGAAAATTCAGGAGCATTGATAGTAAAAGAAGCTGCAGCAAAAACAAATGACCAAGCTGGTGATGGAACAACAACAGCAACAGTATTAGCTCATGCAATTCTTAAAGAAGGATTTAAGAAAATTGCAAATGGTGCTAATCCAATTGAATTAAAAAGAGGAATTGATAAGACAGTTGTTAGAGTAGTAGAATATTTAAAAGAGAAAGCAAGACCAGTATCAGGAAATTCAGAAATTGCTCAGATTGGAACAATATCTGCAAATAACGATCCTTCAATTGGAAGTATTATTGCAACTGCAATGGAAGCTGTAGGTAAAGATGGTATAATTACCGTAGAAGAAGGTAATACAGCCGAAACAGAATTAGATATAGTAGAAGGCTTACAATTTGATAAAGGTTATTTATCTCCATACTTTGTTACAGATACAAATAAAATGGAAGCTGTAATTGAAGATGCATATGTATTAATCATAGATAAGAAAATATCTGATATGAAAGATTTATTACCTATTCTTGAAAAAACTATGCAGGCCGGAAAACAAGTTGTAGTAATTGCTGAAGATGTAGATGGAGATGCATTATCAACATTGGTAGTAAATAAAATTAGAGGTAATCTAAAAGTATGTGCTGTTAAAGCTCCAGCATTTGGTGATAAAAGAAAAGAAATGTTAGGTGATATTGCAATCCTAACAAATGGAACAGTACTAGAATCAGAATCAGGATTTAACTTAGAAGATGCTCAACTTGATCATTTAGGCCAAGCTGGAAAGATTATTATTACAAAAGATAATACAACAATTATAAATGGAGCAGGTTCAAAAGAATCTATTACTGAAAGAGTTGAACAGATTAAAACATTAATTGAAGATACAGATTCTGATTATGAACAAGAACAACTTCAAAGTAGATTAGCCAAATTATCAGGTGGTGTTGCAATAATCCGAATAGGAGCTGGTTCTGAAATTGAAATGAAAGAAAAGAAGGATAGAGTTGATGATGCACTTAATGCAACTAAAGCAGCGGTCCAAGAAGGTATTATACCAGGAGGAGGAACAACGTTACGAAGATTTAAAGATACTTTAGATGATGAAATCTTTGAAAATGCGGATCAATGTTTAGGTATGGAGATTGTACTTGCAGCTTGTAAAGCTCCATTTAATGCTATTATGGAAAATGCAGGACTTAATGCCGATGTTATCTGGAACGAAGTTGAAATGACCGGCGAACATAGTGGTATTGGTTATGATGCAAGGTCAAGCAAGGTTGTTGATATGATAGAAAAAGGAATCATTGATCCAGTTAAGGTAACAAGAGTGGCGTTAGAAAAAGCAGCATCAGTTGCAGGAACAATGTTAACAACAGAATGTGTAGTAAGTATCATACCAAAAGAAGAACCAGTTCCTGTAGGACCACAATATAACTAATATGAAGAAACCAGCTACTATATTTGATCATATTGCAAATTTAACTCATAAAAAGAAATCATGGGATAAATTAACAGAGGCAGACCAAAAATCATTTGCCCCTTATATTATAAATAGATGGTTATCAATGCATCCAGATCTTATTGAAATTATTGACATGTTTCAACAATATACAATTGGACCATTAAGTAAAAAACATGTATATCAATTATACTATGATATTTTACCAAAGGCAAATGTAAGAGCTAAATATATTAAAGGTAAGAAATCAAATAAATACAACAAAGAACTTGTATCATTTATTAAAGATTATTATCAAGTTAGTTCAATAGAGGCCGAAGATTATATTGATATATTAATTATGACAACTGATGGTATACAAAGCATAGTTTCTGCATTACAATCATATGGTAAAACAGAAAAGGAAATAAAAAAGATATTAAAATGAAAGCAATCAAAGATAGACCAAGAGTAGACTTTAAAGAAAAATCATCAACAGGAAATGAAGCAGTAGATTATTGTGAAACAAATTTTCCTGAAACTTGTAATGAATTTAAGAAAATACTTGAAGAACAATACAAAATGTTTTGTAAAAAACAAAAGAATTATGGGCCAGGTAATATATCGGTAGGAACTAATTTACAAACTCCTGATGATGTTAAATTATCATTGACTGGATTATGGTTTCGTATGAATGATAAAATACAAAGATTAAAGCAATTAATTGTTCTTGGTCATAAAGATGAAGTAGGAGAATCTGAACAAGATACATTCCAGGATTTATCAATATATGGTATTATAGCTCAAATAGTTTCTGCAAACAAATGGGGTAAATAATTTGGTAGTACGAGATATTTTTCTTATATTTATATATGAATAAGTTTTTAAAATACAACCAAAGAGAGCCGAACAAGGCAGAACGAAAGATATCATATTCACAATATGCAATGTATTCAACATGTCCTAAACATTGGGAATTGGCATATGTTCAAAATCTTCGTACTTTTAGTCAATCAATCCATACAATATTTGGAACAGCATTCCATGAAACATTACAAAACTATCTAACAGTTATGTTTAATGATTCTGTTAAGAAGGCCAATGAAATAGATATCAATAAGTATTTAGCAGACCAAATGCATTCTTTATATAAAGAAGCTGTTGAAAAAATGGGCGGCGAACATTTTTCATCATCTAGAGAATTAAATGAATTTTATTCTGATGGTATTGCAATTTTAGATTGGTTTAAGAAAAAAAGAGGTCAATACTTTTCAGCTAAGAATGAAGAATTATTAGGTATAGAAGTTCCAATCTATCATCCAGTTAACAATAAAAATGATAATGTAATGATGTTGGGTTATTTGGATATTGTTGTAAGAGATAAACGAGATAATAAAATTACTATTATAGATATTAAAACTAGTACAATGGGTTGGAATAAATATCAAAAAGCAGATAAAGTTAAAACATCTCAATTAGTATTATATAAAAAGTATTTTGCAGAACAATATGGATATGATGTAGAAAATATTGACATCAAATATATGATTGTTAAAAGAAAACTTATTGAAGGAGCAATGTTTCCTCAAAAAAGGATTACAGAATTTATGCCAGCAAGTGGTAAACCAACCAGAAATAAATTAGGTAAATCAATAGAATCATTTGTAGACTTAAATTTTAATGCAGATGGATCTTATAAAATTAAACAGCATGTCGCGGTCGCAGGCAAGAATAATAAAAATTGTAAATGGTGTGAGTTTAAAGACCGATTAGACTTATGTCCAAAAATTAATAGAATAAAGGAATAAAATTATGCAACTAACTCAAGAAATTATTACAGCTTTAAATGCAAAATATAATGCAGACAAAGCAACAGCAAATGCAAACTTAATTAATTTTTTCAATAATCCTGTAGCAGTAGGCGAACATCCTAATATTGTGGCAGAAGCAGATAAATTAATTGATACATTAGCTCACGCAGAAGGAAAAGTTGAAGTATTAACTAAAATTGTAGAATCAATTAATACAAAAGCAGAATCAGATGCAAAAGATGAAAGTAGCGATAATAGGTAGTAGACATTATGAGAATACTCGTAAGATAAAAGACGCGTTATTTCAACTTAAACAAAAATTTAAAGATGATTTAACTATTTTATCCGGAGGAGCTCAATATGGCGCTGATAAATTTGCAAGAAAGTATTCATTAGAGTTTGGAATAAAATATCAAGAATATAATCCAGCTCATACAACTAAAAATTTATATTCGGCTATGTCTGATAACTATTATAATAAACCATATCATGTATCACAATTTCATCATAGAAATATATTGATAGCAAAAGCTTGTGATGTAATGATGGCATTCATTCCTAATGGAGATAATGCAAATGGAAGTTTAAGTGCAATTAAACAAGCAAAAAAATTAAGTAAACCAGTAACAATAATAACATGAAGAAGTATCTAACATATCATGCTAAATGGCAATTAGGCATTATCGTATCATGGCCATGTATGTATCTATTTTCAGATATATTAGGATGGTCAAATCTTGCAACCGTAATTGGATTCCAGTTTGTAGGTGCAATAATATTTTGGCCAATTGATAAATTTATCTTTAAAAAGATGAAAGGTTAAGTAAGTAAAAGCATATTTATATTAAATAAAAAGAACGGTTATAGGAGAAATATATGGAACCAATAAAGTTACCAAAGTTAAGAAAGATTGACCCAAACAAGCCAAAGAAAAAGAAAATCTTGTTGTTATCAGATGATTTAAGAATGCATTCTGGTATCGCAAATGTATCAAGAGATTTTGTATTTGGAACAATTGATAAATATGATTGGGTTCAATTAGGAGCAGCTGTAAAGCATCCAAATGAAAATCAAGTTTTTGATATATCAGAAGAAGTTGGAAAGAAAATGAATGTAGATGATGCATATTGTAAGATATACGCATCTTCAGGATATGGAGATCCACAAAAATTATTTGAATTAATTCGTATTGAACAACCAGATGCGATTTTACATTTTACAGACCCTAGATTTTGGGTTTGGTTATATTCGATTGAACATCAGATTAGACAACATACTCCTATTATGTATTATAATATATGGGACGATTTACCTTATCCATTCTGGAATGAGCCGTTCTATGAGTCATGTGATTTAATCATGAATATTTCTAAACAAACTAATAATATTGTAAAAAATGTTTTAAGAAAATATCCAAAACCAGATTGGGCAGTTCAATATGTACCTCATGGAATAAATGGAGATGAGTTTTATCCAATTGATTCATTACATTCAGAGTATAAGCAGTTTAAACAAACAGAACAAGGATTTAAACGTGATAAGGATGTTGATTTTATTATTTTCTGGAACAATAGAAACATTAGAAGAAAACAACCTGGTGATTTAATTTTATCATATAAAACTTTTTGTGATTCATTACCTAAAGAAAAAGCCGATAAATGTATGTTACTTATGAATACTCAAGCTAGAGATGATAATGGCACGGATTTAGTTGCAGTTAAAAATGCACTTTGTCCAGATTATAAAGTTCATATTACAAATGGAGGAGTTCCGTTACAGCAATTAAATTTCTTTTATAATATGGCCGATGTAACAGTTAATATTGCTTCAAATGAAGGATTTGGATTATCAGGAGCTGAATCATTAATGACAGGTACGCCTATTGTTAATAATGTCACCGGAGGCCTCCAAGACCATATGAGATTTGAAGATGATAATGGTGATTGGATCGATTTTAGTACTGATATTCCTAGTAACCATGATGGAACATATAAGAAACATGCAAGATGGGCAAAGGCAGTATTTCCAACTAATAGATCTGTACAAGGTTCTCCATTAACTCCTTATATATTTGATGATAGAGTTGATTTTAGAGATGTTGCAAAAGCAATTAAATATTGGTACGATATGTCAGTAGAAGAAAGAAAAGAAAGAGGTATGGAAGGACATGATTGGGTTTGTGGAGATGAATCAAATATGTCAGCAAAAAATATGAGTTCATTGTTTAAAATTCATATTGATAAATGTTTAGAAAGTTGGACACCTAGAAAAAGGTTTACGTTATATAAAACAGGACCTAAAGTAAAAATTGAAAAATCAGGAGTAATAGCATGATGAAACCGTTAATAGTAGTACAAGGACCAGTCGCAACTAGATCAGGATATGGAAATCATACAAGAGATTTAGTTAGAAGTATAATTGCAATGGACAAATATGAACTTAAAATCATATCATTACCATGGGGACATTGTCCTATGGATGCATTAAATGTACAAGATCCAAAGGATAAAATGATTATTGATTGTTTTTTAAGACAACAATTAAATAGACAACCAGATATATTTATTCAAGTTTCAGTTCCAAATGAGTTTAATATGGGACCTGATGGAAAAGAAATAAAGCCAGGTAAAATAAATATTGGTGTTACTGCAGGAGTAGAAACAGATGTTTGTCCAGCCGAATTAATATTAGGATGTAATAGAATGGATTTAGTTATTGCAACTTCAAAACATTCAGCTGATATAATTATGAAATCTACATATGATAGAATGGACAACAATACTCAGAAAAAAATTGATGAACTTAAATGTACTACTCCAATAAAAGTATTACATGAAGGATTAGATTTAGAAGTATATAAGAAAACAGCTGAATTAGATAGATCAATAGTAGATACATTAAATGAAATTCCAGAACAATTTTGTTTCTTATCGGTAGGGCATTGGATAACTGGTGTAATGGGAGAAGATAGAAAAGATATCGGAATGACTATTAAGACATTTGCTGAAACATTTAAGTCTACAGGTTCAGGAAAAAGACCAGGTTTAATTCTTAAGTCTAGTGGTGCAACATTTAGTATTATTGATAGAGATCAGATACAATCAAAGATAGAAGATATATTAGCACCATATGGAGATAAAGCTCCAAATGTATATTTACTCCACGGAGATTTATCAGATAATGAAATGAATTCATTATATAATCACCCAAAGGTAAAAACAATGATATCATTTACAAAAGGAGAAGGATATGGTAGACCGTTAGCAGAATTTGCTGCAACAGGAAAACCAATAATGGCATCAAATTGGTCAGGCCAATTAGATTTCTTACATCCTGATTATTGTACATTGTTACCAGGTAAATTAACAAAAGTTCATAAATCAGCTGCAAATCAATTTTTAGTAGAAGGTGCACAATGGTTTACTGTACAATATAGTTATGCAAGTAAAGTAATGAAAGATATGTTAAAGCATTATAAAAAATATCTAGAAAAGTCTAGGAAGATGCCACAACATATGAAAAATAATTTTAGTATGGAAAAGATGACAGAAAAGTTTTCTGAAATGATAGGTAATTTAGATATTCCAGTAGCTCCACAAAAAATGGAATTAAAGTTACCAAAATTAAATAAAAAATCACCACCTAAAATTAATTTACCAAAATTAAAAAAGGTTAAAATATGAAAAAAGAAACAACAAAAATAGAATTCGCAGAAGATGATTCTAAGTTAAATTTAGAATATGATGATGTATCACCATTTACAGGTAATAAATGTGTATTAATTGAAGCTGATGTAAAAACTGGAATGGAGTCTCGTATATGCATGGAAACAGGATATACAACTACTGATAGATGGGCTGTAGGAAGCCGAGCATTAGATCAATATGAAACAATGATAACTCAATTATATAAAGATACAAAGTTTACAGATCAAACATTAAATCAAGTATGGTATTTAGCTACCATGAGAAATCATTTAGCATGTTTATATGCAGATGGAACATCTAAAGATGATTATGTATGGAAAATATCATATGTAAAAGCATTAGATGCAGATGAAAGATTAAAATACCCAGTAGATGGACAAGAAGGACAATACCATACTCATAAAGTAGATATTGAAAATGCAATATCATTTGATAAAGATGATTTCAAAAGTTGTATAGATAAATTTTATGAAACAATGGGAGAATCAATATAATGAAAATAAGTTACGCAATAACAGTATGCAATGAGCATAAAGAAATACAAAAGTTATTAACATTTTTATTTGAACATAAACGACAACAAGATCAAGTTGTAGTTCAAATGGATATGAATGCAACTAAAGAAGTTATAAATGCATGTGAACAATTTGAATCAAAACAAGCATCTGAATATAGTTTAATTCAACATTCATTAGATAAAAACTTTGCTGCATACAAAAATAATTTAAACAAGGCATGTCATGGAAGTTGGATATTTCAAATAGATGCAGATGAAATTCCAAATGAATATTTAATGGAAGCACTTCCTTTTATCCTAGAAGCAAATGATGATACAGAAGCATTTTGGGTGCCAAGAGTAAATACAGTAGCAGGAATTACCGATGAACATATTGCCAAATGGGGTTGGAGAGTAGATGATCAAGGTTGGGTAAACTTTCCAGACTGGCAAATGAGAATATATAGAAACAAAGAAGAAATATATTGGATAAAGCCAGTACATGAACAGTTAAAAGGTTATACTAAATTTGCAAATCTTCCCCCAGAAGAGAAGTTTGCATTATATCATCCAAAAGATATTGGAAGACAAGAAAAACAAAATGCATTCTATGACACAATATAAAAAATATCCAAGATCATTAACAGAATTTAAAACATCAAACTATACTCCAGGAGATCATTTTACTATTCCAAAGAAATGGGATAATTTTACAATGCATGCTCCATTATGGAAAAAGACGTTAGATCATTTTTTTGCTAACGGTAAAGATTTAAAATTTTTAGAATTAGGATCTGGTAATGGTTTATGTGCAAATTATATGTTAGATAATTATGATTGTCATGTTGATACAATTGATATAGATGAAAACCATATAGTTCCAGAAGCTAATGTATCATATATAGTTAGTACAATAAGCAATCTGCAGCCATTTATTTCTGCAGGAAGGTGTTCATTTCATCATACTACCACAAAAGAATTTTTATTATCTAACCAAGATAAACAATATGATTTTATATATGTTGATGCATCTCATGATAGAGAATGGGTATTATATGATGCAGTAAATGCATTTCCATTATTAAAAGATGATGGACTAATGATCTTTGATGATTATGGTATGAAGGATTGTAAAAAAGGAGTAGATGCATTTCTAACTTGTTTTGATAAATTTGTAGAAATATTTTATGTTGATTGGCAGTTAATGCTAAGAAAAAAACAAAATTTACAGACTCAATAATGAATATATTAGTAACAGGAGGATTAGGATTTGTTGGCTCTACATTAGTTGATGAATTGTTACATGACGATCATACCGTTACAGTTATAGATAACTTATCATCAGAATCTAGTTCAGAAGAATATAAAAATCAGTATGTAGAATATATAATTGATGATATTAGAAATATTGATAATTTAGATTTACCTAAATTTGAAGTTATATTTCATTTAGCTGGACTTGCAAGGATACAACCAAGTTTTGAATCACCATTAGATTATATAGATGTAAATGTTAATGGTACAGCAAAGATATGTGAATTTGCAAGGAAGTGTAATGCAAAATTAATTTATTCAAGTTCTAGTTCAATAAACAATGGTGAATATAAAACTCCATATACATTTTCAAAATGGGGAGGAGAAGAAATACTTAAAACATGGATTCAATGTTATAAATTAGATGCAACAATTACTAGATTTTATAATGTATATGGACCAAGAGAACCACAAACAGGAAATTATGCAACGGTAGTTAGAAAATTTATTCGAAAATATAAGAATAATGAACCATTAACAATCGTAGGTGATGGAAAACAAAGAAGAGACTTTACTCACGTAGATGATATCGTATCAGGTCTAATACAAGTAATGGAAGCAGGTAACAAAGGAGAACTATATCATTTAGGTAGAGGCATAAATTATTCTATTAATGAATTAGCAAATATGTTTACAGATGCAAAAATTGAACATGTTCCTTTAAGAAAAGGAGAGGGAGAAGTTACATTAGCTGATTATGAAACGACATTTAAAAAATTAGGTTGGTCAGCCAAAAAAAATTTAATTGATTATATAAAAGGAATTGAGTGATAAAGGTTAAGATATTAAATGCACAAGAAGGTAGGAATGAACCTACCTTTCGTCCGCTATTGATGGTAGCTGATATGCTACGTGAATATAGTATTGATCTTACACAGTCTAATAGTTATGATTATCTATTTATAGGAATGAATGACTTTATAGATAAAAGCCAGCCATTACAAAAAAGTATAGACTTTGGGTTAGAACGTTTATCTAAAATTAACGGAGATTACTTTTTATTTGACGGATCAGATTCAACATCATTAATGGGAGCATATGAAGTGTTAGAACAAAGTAATGCAATGTTTCTAATGAAGAATCAAAAATTCCATACCCCAGAAGAATATTCAAAGCCATATGCATTCAATAAATGGTTTTTTGGTACAGGAAGTGGATTAGATTTATCATATAACATTTCAAAAGAAAATTGGAATCGGATAAAATTTTCAGGATATAATTTAGGATACCTATTACCTCAATATAGAAATTTCCAACCTATTAGTACAGATAAATCAATTGATGTTTGTGCAATATTCCAAGCAATTCATAAAGAAAATTATGATCATAAAGTTCGTAACGATGAACATTATACAAATCATAGAAATGGGTTATGGAAAAAGTTGGAACCATTAAAATCTAAATATTCAATGTTAACAGATAAGTTACCGTATAATGAATATATAGAAAATTTACGTAAATCAAAAATAGTATTAGCACCATTTGGTATGGGAGAATTATGCTTTAGAGATTTTGAAGCTATGCAATATGGAACAATAATCTTAAAACCATCTCATGATAAAGTTGATACAATTCCTAATGTATATGAAGATGGAAAAACTTATATAGCATGTAAATATGACTGGTCAGACCTTGAAGAAAAGATAGATTATATATTATCTAATTTCCAAGAATTAAATGAGAAATTAACCCATAACCTGAGACAACAATTTGTAGAAAAGTATTCATATCATAATCTATGTATGTATTATTATAATTTATTTTCAAATCTAACAGGAGTGCAAAATGGTTAACTATTCAATAGTATCAGTTGTTAATGAACAATATAAAAAGTTTGCATACGTATTTGTAAAAAGTGCATTGGATAACTTGAATTTAGATTATGTTCATGAGATATGTTTACTTAATACAGGTATGAATGATAATGATGTCTCTAAATTAGAATCACTACATAAAAAAATACGTATAGTAAAAGCAGACCAAATTGTATCATCTGGAAAAGGTTGGGATTCTGGCTGGAAGGAAAATGTTGATCTTAAAACTAAATTTGTTCAAGAATATATAAATTCAAATGAACTTCGTACATGTATGATAGACATTGATTGTATGTTCACAAATGATATATCAGATGTAATGTCAGTAGATAAAGAAATAGTATTATGTGATAGGTCAGAACATTTGAGTAACTCTCCATATATTGCATCATTTGTAGGATTTCTTAATATAGAAAAATCTAAAAGGTTCTTATCTGACTGGAGAAATTGTATGAAAACTATATCAGGATTTCAAACAAAAGAAACTCCTGCTTTATGTAAGATATCAACCAATCCTGAATATAATATTGGAACATGTTCATATAAAATTATAGGCCTATACTATGATAATTTATATACAGATGATACTAGAATTATTCATTTTAAAAGTGATGGATCATCATTAAATCTACCCATGGATAAAGGAGTTCAGGTACGGTTAGGAAAATTTAAACAGTTTTCAGAAATTATACAAAGGTATATACAAGATGTGTAGTTTTATATTTACAAATAAAGAAGTAACAGATTTAGATCATATAAATCAGTTTGCAAAATTTAGAGGACCTGATCTTACTAATTCCTTAAGTAAAAATGGGTATACGTTTATTCATAATTTATTAAGTATCACAGGAGAATTTACAAAACAACCATTTGAACAAGATGGAATAGTTTGTATTTATAATGGAGAAATATATAATTTTGATTCGTTCGGAGATTATAATTCAGATGGTGAATGTTTAATACCTTTATATAAAAAATATGGAGATACTTTTATCCAAAAACTTGATGGTGAGTTTGCAATAGTATTAGTCGATTTTAATAAAGATAAACTAATCTTAAGTTCAGATATATTTGCAACTAAACCAATCTATGTTGGTGTAAAAGAAACAGATAAAATTGAATTAGCAATTGCATCATATGCAAGTTCTATAAAGCGTTTAGGGATAGAAACTGTCAACAAAATACCAGCTAATACTATTGGAGTATATCAATTAAGTAATTTTGAATTTTTAAATGAATATACTGTACATGAATTTGATATAAACCAACATAAAAATACTTATGATGATTGGATTAAGGCATTTGAAAATTCAATACAAAAGCGATCAAGAAATTTAACTGTAAAAGCCTTCCTTGGGTTATCATCAGGATATGATAGTGGTGCAATAGCATGCGAACTTCATAAACAAAATAAAGACTTTAGAGCATATAGTATTCTAGCAGCCGAAAGTAAACAAATTTTAGATGATAGAAGTGATATCATTAATGATACTGAAATGATAGAAATGACTCGTGAAGAATATTTTGATAGAGTTCAATACCTTAAGGATAATGGCGAAGAATTTTCATATAATAGTAGATATAAGACTTATAACTATAAAGGAGATAAAGCTTCAAATGGCCTAGCAGCAATATGTGACCGCGGTCATAAACAAGGATATAGGATATATTTTTCTGGCCAAGGAGCAGATGAAATACTTTCAGATTATGGTCATGCAGGACATAAGATATATGGCCATAGCGAATTCGGAGGTAAATTTCCAGATGATTTATCTACAATATTTCCATGGTATAGTTTTTATGATGGAACTCAGATACAATATTTAAATAAAGAAGAATATGTAGCTGGAGCATATAGTATTGAAACTAGGTATCCATTTTTAGATAAAGATCTTATACAAGAATTTTTATGGCTTTCTGCAGATTTAAAAAATAAGTATTATAAAGGTCCTTTACATGTATATTTAGAACAAAATAATTTTCCATTTGAATCAGGAAAAAAGATTGGATTTGGTGCAGATAAAAATCTAAAATAATTAGTTTAATTGAAAAAATTTTTATATATTAGAATATGAAGAAAGATATAGTATTTATGACATGTTTTGAACAAGCTCCAGATTTATTGGATTATAAAGAGTGGTGTTTAAAATCATGGAAACCGTGGTGTAAAAAACATGGTGTAGAATTATTCATTTTATCAGATGAGTTAAGAGATAAAACAATTATGAAGCCTACATGGCAAAGATGGCATGTATTTGAAATTTTAGAAGCAAATGATATTGATTACAACCAGGTTGCATTAGTAGATGTTGATACAATGATTCATCCAAATGCTCCAAATTTCTTTGATTTAACAAATGGTGAGTATTCTGGAGTTCAGGACGATCTAATGGTAGAATGGGTTCATAATAGTATTACAGGATATCAAGATATGTTTCCTAATACAAAATTTGATTGGACAACATATATGAATAATGGATTTATTGTTATGTCTCCTAAACATAAAGAGTTATGTAAATCTATTACAGACTTTTATTATGCAAATGAAGATGAATTGCGAATGAGACAACATCAGACATTAAAAAAAGGTTCAGATCAAACTCCTGTTAATTATCTAGTAAGAAGAGAAAATAATCCAATTACTCATCTAAGTAAAAAATGGAATTTTACTCATATGCATATAAGAGGAGTACTTCAAAACTTTTTATTTTTAGATTGTGCTTGGTTATATCATTTTAATGGATTTGATAAATCAATGAGAAATGATATTATGAAACAAACTTGGCAAGAAATGGAAAAACGATATGAAAACTAAATTTGCAATAGGATGTTTAGTTCAATGGTTTGAATGTGATATCATTGAAGAATATGTGGATTCATTAAAGGATGCTATAGAAGCATATGATGGACAAGTTATAGTTGATTTCACAATTGTAGGCAACCAAGACCTAGAAAAATGTATATCAGAACAACAAATGAAACAATGCATTGGAAAAATTGATCGTATATGTAATATGGGAAACGTTCGTTATACGGATGATCTTCATACAATTGCAGACTATAGAAGGATATTCAATGCCGACTACTGTGATCAAGTAGATGTTCTCTTATGGGGTGAAAGCGATGCCTTATTACCGAAGCAAACCTTTGGCATATTAGATAACTTACATCAAATGTCATTGCAAAATAATAATCCAAAATATTTAGCTTTCTTCGGAACATGTAAGATGTGGGATGATTCTTGGAAGCCATTAGAACATCCAGATTTTACAGATAAACCTTTTTATTCTGAACCAGAAGATTTTAAACCTGATCATTGGTGGAGTTTAAGATATACAATGTCAAAAGAAGAAATGAACAAAATAAATGATAAGACAGATGAGTTGGATGTTAGGATAATGCCCCAGCATAAATTTAACGGGTGTGGACTAGTAATCTCTTCGGAGGTAATTCGAGCTGGCGCTAATATTCCAAAGTCTGTTTTCTTTGTTCATGAAGATTCTGCATTTATGTGGATAACAAATAAATTGTTAGGAAATATACCACAATATGTAATTAAAAATATACTGTTAGTTCATAACAGAAATCATCCAAATAAAAGAATGTATGTTACAGGAGAAAGAACAGATGGTACTATGAACGAAAAAAGAAGAAGTAATGATTGGTATGTAAAAGCTAATCAAATGAGTGAACAAAATTATGTTAACTTATTCAATCCAAATTATAAATCATTTACTTGGGAAGACGTATGGAAATAGTTATATGTATAGATGATGTACATCCAGAAAAAGGTTGGGGACTTAAAGGCGATAAATGTATGGAATATTTAGAAAAACTAAATCAAGAATTTGGTGCTAAATTTGTATTATTCATTCCATCTAATTACCATGATAAATATCCTATATCAGATCATCAGGAATGGATTGATTGGTTAAAATCAAAAGATTATTTTGAATTAGCAGCTCATGGACATTACCATATGTGTGAAAGAACTGATATTGGAGAATGTGAATTTTTTGAATTAGATACTGCAGACAAAGTTAAATCAAGGATCTGGCAGATGATGGAAGAATGGTCAGATGTTGGACACAAACCATCAGGATGGAGAAATCCAGGCTGGTTATGTACACCAGAAGCAGTTAAATGGTTAGGTCCTTTATTTAAATATTCGGCTATACATTATGAACATAATAGAGGTTTGGTTTGGGATTGTAGGACATTCCAAGGAGCTGATGGTATACATGAAACTGATATATCATTACATGACGGTAGAATAATGTTTCAATCACATATTGCAGGCGATTGGAATGATAATTGTTGGAACGAAGATAACTATGAACAATTACGAATGTCATTAAAATACCTAACAGAAAATAATAATGTTGATTTTGTTACTCTCGAAGAGATAAATAATAGAAAGAAAGTGATTTATGTAACAGCCGTAGGAGATGTACCATATATGCAACATACTTATCCATTATTACAAAAATATGCAAGTAAAATAAATGCAGACATTAGAATATTTGATGATAATGATTTTGCAAAACATAATTATCCAAGTCCAAACTTCCTATTATTTGATATCTTTAAAGAATTTGTTGATAGCAAATATGAACAGATGATGTATATAGATGCAGATATCAGAATATTAGATAATGCACCAGATATATTTAATGAAGTAGAAAAATTTGGAATGGTACAAGATCATAAAGCTGATATGTGGAGACGAGAAGCAATGCAAACTTGGTTAGATAAACATCATGTAGGAATGAAAATTGATCATTACTTTAACGGAGGAGTTATAGTTTCTAATAAACAAAGCATAAATGATATAATAAAAACATTACCAGAAGATATGATGGCATTTTGGAGATCTACAAAAGATACATTTAATGATGGATACAATCAAAATATATTAAATTATTGTATCATCAAGAGTGGAATAGAATATCAAGAACTGCCAGACAAATGGAATAAGGTTTGTAGGAAAGCTACATGTGATGATTATTTTATTCATTATGTAGCAAATAAAGTACAAATTGAAACTGAACTTGATAAGTTTAAGGATAACAAATGTAATCCTAATATAACAATGACATTAGATACATTATTTTAAGATATGTGTAGTATATTATTTAGTAGTAAAGAAATAAAGAATTTGCAATTCGTTAATGAACGAATCAAGCATAGAGGACCAGATTATACTGGATTGGTTAGAGAAGGTAAATATACTTTTGTACATAACCTATTAAGTATTACTGGAGACTTTATAAAGCAGCCATTTAGAGAGGATGATATTATTTGTATATTCAATGGAGAGATATACAATTATCAAGAGTTTGGAGATTATAAATCTGATGGTGAATGTTTAATACCATTATACAAAAAATATGGTAATAGTTTTATAAAACAATTAGATGGCGAATTTGCAATTTTATTAGTTGACCTTTCAAAAGATATCTTAATTGCATCTACTGATATATTTTCAACCAAACCATTATATATGGCCGCGGATGATAAAGATACATTTGGATTTTCTAGTTATGCATCTCCACTACAAAGAATGGAGTTTCAAAATGTATTTAAGATACCTGCAAATAAAACATATATATTCAAGTTATCAGAATTTGGTTTGATAGAAGAACATTCAGTATGTGACTTTGATTTAAATCAACATAAGAACTCTTTCGATGATTGGAACCAAGCCTTTACAGATTCAATGACTAAAAGAGCAACTGGTATTAGAGAACATTTATATCTAGGTTTATCATCAGGATATGATAGTGGTGTTATTGCATGTGAATTATTCAAACGAAAGATACCTTATAAAGTATATACAGTTATGGGTAGAGAACATGCAGAAGTAGTTGAACAACGACATAATATTATAAAAGAATTTGCAGAAGTAGAAACGTTAGATATTAGAGCAGATAGAGAAAGGTGTAGACAGTATATTCATAATAATATTGATCCATTTAGATTTAATATTTATACATCAGATCAATCTAAATATGATAGATACTTTAATGCTAACCTACATGATGATTATGGTGCAATCGGACTAACATATATTTGTGAACATGCAAAGAAAGATAATAGAAAGATATATTTATCAGGACAAGGAGCAGATGAAATATTTGCAGATTATGGACATGATGGTGAAAGTAAAGGAAGACATAGTGAATTTGGTGGATTATTTCCTAAAGATTTATCTTCAATATTTCCATGGCCAAATTTCTTTGAGAGTAGCCAAGAAGCATTTTTAGTGAAAGAAGAATATATTGCTGGAGCATTTGGGTTAGAAACTCGATATCCATTTCTTGACAAAAATGTTGTGCAAGAATTTTTATGGTTAGACGCCGACCTGAAAAATAAACATTATAAATCAGTACTTCATAATTATTTAAAAGAAAATAATTTTCCATTTGAAGAAAATAAAAAAAGAGGATTTTCGGTATGAAGATAGCATTATGTTTATCAGGATATGTAGGCTCGGTATCAAAGTTCCATGCAAAAGGAGCACAAGAAATTGATATTAGAGAAGGATATGGATATTTAAGAAAAAATGTGATTCAAGATTATGATGTAGATATATTTATACATAGCTGGGATATAAATCGTATGGAAGAGATTATTGGAACATATAATCCTTGTCTATATCAAATAGAACCACAAATACAACAATTTAAAGTAGACCATTCCAAATTTTCTAATTCACCAGATGGAAAGGTTGGAAATCAATGGTCAATGAGAGATGTAGTATTTCAATGCCAGAGTCAAAAGTATTCTAGAATGAAATCGGTTGAATTAAAAACAACTTATGAAAAGGCAAATAATTTTGAATATGATTATGTATTCCTATCAAGATTTGACCTAGCCTTTATGAACCCATTTCCATATGATAAAAAGTTTAAATGGAATGGAAAGGATTTTTCTCATGATGTAGAAATTAAAAAAGATAAGGTATATGCAGCAGGAAATAAAAGACCAGGCGCAATAAATGATTTTTACTATTTAACAGATTCCAAGAAGATGAATATCATTGGCGATCTTTATAATCATATGGAAGCAGCAGGATTAGGTAGATATATTAATATACATCATGTAGAATATAATTATTTAGTAAATATGAAAAATTTACCTATAGAATATTTATATACAAGACCATGGGGTGATCCAGTATGGAATGGTGATATAAGGTTATTACGTACAAATCCAAATATAAAATTGAAGAAATGATGAAAACAGAAAGAATTCTATATACAGGCGGAACATTTGATATATTCCATTATGGACATGTAAATTTATTAAGGCAATGTAAAATGATTGCTGATAAGGTAATAGTATCATTAAACTCAGATGAATTTATAAAAGAATATAAAGGAGAATATCCAATATTAAGATATGATGAACGAGTACAGGGCGTATCAGAATGTAAATATGTTGATAAGGTAATTAAAAATACAGGTGGAATTGATAGTAAGCCGGCCATTATTAAATCAAATGCAAATATAATAGCTATTGGAACAGATTGGGCAGAAAGAGATTATTATCAACAAATGGGATTCACTCAAGATTGGTTAGATGAAAATGGAATAGTATTAGTGTATTTACCAGATTCTAGACATTTAATATCTACATCAGATATTAGAGCTCGTATGGAAAAACATTATAAAAATTATTTAAAAGATGATGCAGGATTATAAAGTAGTAGCTGAATATCTTAAAGAAAAGATAGATTTTAATCCTAAGGCGGGAATTATATTAGGTTCAGGTTTAGGTAAAATGGCCAACAGTATAGATATAAAAGCATCAATAAGTTACGATACAATACCAGGATTTAAAAAGGCAACCATAGAAGGACATGCAGGAAATTTATTATTCGGATACTTATCAAATGTCCCAGTAGTTGCTATGCAAGGCCGTAATCATTTCTATGAAGGACATTCAATGCAAGAGATTACATTTCCGATCAGAGTATTAAAATATTTAGGAATTGAATATTTGATAACATCGAATGCAGTAGGCGCAATGAATGAAAATTATGAAATTGGAGATATTGTTATAATTGAAGACCATATAAATCTAATGGGATCAAATCCATTGATAGGACCTAATGATAATGAAATGGGAATACGATTTCCTGATATGAGTCAAGTATATGATAATGAAATGGCCAATCTTGCAAGAACATATGCAACCAATAATAATATTCGTATACATGATGGAATTTATGTTGCATTAGCAGGACCAACATTTGAAACTCCAGCTGAATATAAATTTTTAAAAATTATTGGAGCTGATATAGTAGGTATGTCAACAGTACCAGAAGTATTAGTTGCAAAACATATGGGGTTACCAGTATATTCAATGTCAATAGTTACAGATTTGGGTATAGAAGGAAGAATAGTTAAAATAACTCATGAGGAAGTACAAGCGGCCGCGGATGCAGCTGCAGATGACATGATCAATATAGTTAAACATATAATAGTTAATAAATGAAAATAGCATTTTTTACAGAAGGTGGTTATCAAGGTAAGGTTTCTAGAGATAATCAAAACATGAGAACAGAATTAGCATGGATGTGTGCATTAGATGCAGACCATTATAACATAAATGCAGAATTACCAAAATATTCTGATAGGTATGATTTAGGTATTATTATTATTCCTAAAAAGAATCCTCAATTTGATCTCGAAAAAATAAAGATGTGGTGTTCAAAGGTAGCTTCTATGCAAGAAGGTCCACATTGGTATTTCCAGGATTATCCATTAGAACAGCAAATTTGGTTTTACAATACATTAATGGATATGGATTTTCTTTTTGTTCATAATGAAATAGATAAAAAGTATTTTGAAGGATTAACAGGTAAAGATTGTAAAGTAATGCCAAGTTTAATGATAGAGGATTCTATTAAGTTTCCTAAATTAAATAGATCAAATGTTATGATAGGAGGAAATTTTTGTCAATGGTATGGAGGATTTGATTCGTATATAACTGCACAAGAATTTGATTGTCCTATATATGCTCCAAGTATGGGTAGAAAGATTGAAAATGAACATTGGATGGAAGGACTAAATCATTTACCGTATATGACTTGGGTAGAATGGATAAAGAAATTAAATAATTTCAAATACGGAGTCCATTTAATGAGAACTCATGCAGCAGGAACATTTGCATTAAATTGTGCATATCTAGGCATTCCATGTATAGGTTATGATGGATTGGATACACAGATGAAACTCCATCCTGATTGTACAATAGAATTGGGTGATATAACAAAAGCAAAACAAATCGCCAAAAAGCTTAGGAAAGATGAAGAATTTTATTTATATTGTAGTAATATAGCAAAAGAAAGTTATAAAAAGTATTATCATGAAAATCAGTTTTATAGTTCCATCAAGGAACAACTTAAAATATCTTAAATGGTCATATGATTCTATTAGAAAGAATCAAGGTGATCATGAAGTAGAAATTTGTGTAGCAGATGATGCTAGTACAGATGGTACATGGGAATGGTGTAAATCAACTATGGAATCAGATTCTAATTTCAAGGCAATTAGAAATGAAGGACCAGATAGACAAGGATTAGTTATATTAAATGATAAACTAATCAATGAGACAGCTAGTCATGATATTTGTATGGTATGGCATGCAGATATGTATTTATGTCCAGAAGCATTAGATGCAATTAAGTCTCATATAAAACCTAAAACAATTGTTTCATTAACAAGGATCGAACCACCTTTACATCCAGAAGGAGTAGAAAAAATAGTAGAAGATTTTGGAGTAGAACCTGAAGAGTTTAAAGAAGATGAATTACTAAGATGGTTAGTAGGATTTAAACAAGGAGAGGAAATTCCTGATACAGAAGGTATATTTGCACCTTGGGCATTCTACAAAAAAGAATTTCAAGAGATAGGAGGGCATGATAAATTATTTGCTCCACAATCAAAAGAAGACTCTGATATCTTTAATAGATTTCAATTAAATGGAACTAAGTTTTATCAAACCTGGAAAGGATTTGTGTATCATATGACCAGTAGAGGATCTAGATTTAATCCATATTCAGGAGGTGCACCAGGTAAAAATTCAGAAGAATGGATTGGAACTACTACTAGGAACATGAGGAATTTTATAAGAAAATGGGGCCATGCAGTAAGACATGATGAATTTATGAAACCTATCATTCCGCCAAAGTATGACATTGGATTTATTATTAAGAATGCTAATTTACAATTAATAGAAGTTCTTGAACCATGGTGTAGTTCGGTGTATTGTGATATAAACGTAGAAGAATATATTGCAAAAGAACATACATTGTATGATTTATATGATAAGTTTTTTACATTAGATAATGATATAGATAATAAAATAATAATTGAAATTAATGGAGATAAGTTTACGCAACAAGATTACCAATACATCCAGCAGTTATCTGAAATATTTGCTGATAATGGAGAAATAGGTGCATTTGATCTTGGAAATTTATACATTAATATAAATAGTTTAGAAACATACCAAAAGGAGTTAATAAAATGCAAAGAGTAATAGTAACAGGAGGAGCTGGTTTTATCGGTTCACACGTAGTAGATAGATTAGTTAGTATGGGAGTACAAGTATCTATCATTGATGATTTTTCTACAGGTAAAGTAGAAAATGTTAATCCAGCAGCATATTGTTGGAAACAAGATTTAGCAACAGTTAATATAGATGATTTAACTGAATTTATGAAAGGAGTAGATACAATATTCCATTTAGCAGCAATGGCTAGAGTTCAACCTTCAATTGAACAACCAATACCATTTCATGATGCAAATGTAACAGGTACACATAATTTATTAGTTGCTGCACAAGATGCAGGAGTTAAGAAATTTGTATTTAGTTCATCAAGTTCTATATATGGAAATGCAAAAGTTCCTACATCAGAAGAACATACAAAAGATCCAATATCGCCATATGCAATGCATAAATTAATTGGAGAACAGTACTGTAAATTATTTAGTACATTATATGATATTGATACAGTTTCATTAAGATATTTTAATGTGTATGGAGATAGAATGTCATTAGAAGGAGCATATAGATTAGCTATACCAATTTTTGCTTCTCAAATTAAAGAAGGTAAGCCATGTACTATTAACAATGATGGAAACCAAAGAAGGGATTTTACATTTGTAAATGATGTTGTAGATGCAAATATATTAGTTGCAACCTCTCTTAAAGAGTTTAAAGGTGAAGCATATAATATTGGTAATGGAGATAATACATCTGTTAATGAATTAGTTGATATGATGGGTGGTGAAAAAAGTTATGGTAATAAAGTGATAGAGCCGTTTGAAACTTTAGCATCATATGCAAAAATAGATTTAGAATTAGATTGGAAACCAAAAGGTGATCTTAAAAAATGGATTGCTGAATATATGGAAAAGATAAATGGCTAGAAAAAGTACAATTGGTATAGTTGGCCAAGGTTTTGTTGGTACAGCTGTAAATGAAGGATTAGCAAAATTTTATAATATCGAAACATTTGATATTGCAAAAGATAGTACATGTGGTTCATTAAAAGAATTAATTGAGAAGTGTCAATGTATCTTTGTATGTGTTCCAACACCAATGGATGGAGATGGTTCGTGTTATACAGAAATGGTAAATGAAGTTATTAAAGATGTTAATCGAATGACAACCAAAAAGAAAATATTGATAGTTAAATCTACAATACCACCTGGTACAACAGAAGGATGGAATAAGGAATATGATAAAGTTGATATTGTATTTAATCCAGAGTTCTTAACAGAAGCAAATTCTATAGAAGATTTCAAAAATCAAAATAGGATTATAGTAGGAGGTCCAAGACCGGCTGCTACAAAGATTGCTAGAATATTCAAAAAAGCATTTCCTAAAGTTCCTATTATTAAAACAGGTTCAACATATGCAGAGATGGTAAAATATGTTACAAATTCATTCTTAGCTATGAAAGTTTCATTCGCAAATGAAATATATCAGATATGTGAAAAATTAGATATTGATTATGATAAGGTAATTGAATATGCTCAGAGAGATGAAAGATTAGGATATTCACATTGGATGGTTCCAGGACCTGATGGAGATTTTGGGTATGGAGGTCATTGTTTTCCTAAAGATGTTCAGGCGTTAATTCATGAAGCATGTAAATATAAACTTCATCCTTTAATGTTATTAGCAACTCATGCTAAAAATTTAGAAGTAAGAAACCATAAGGATTGGGAAGACCAAAAAGGAAGAGCGGTTATATAATGCAATACTTTATTAATATATTAGAAGATGAAAATCAAGATTTTTCAAAAGAAATTTATCTATTAGGTGAACAATCTTTTAAAGTATTCTGGGCAGGAAGTGCATTTAACAAGTTACAAGAAATGGTAACAAACCATCCAGATTTTATTGATGGTATTACTATTTTAGATGATAAAGGAACTCAATATTCGGTTGAAGAATTTTTAGATAAAATTACAAAACTTCAAATAAGGACACAATGAAATTAATAAATGGTAACGGACAGTTAGGTGCTGAATTGTTTAAACAAAAAAGAGGATTAGATGATGATAATGTAATTATATATCATACATGGGAAGTCTCAGATAAAAGTTTAGAAGCACAAAAAGCTGAGTATACAAAATTTACAGAGTTTGTAGATAAGTATAAACATTCATTAATGGATATTGTATTTATATCAACCAAATCAGAAAATGATACATGGTATACTTTCTATAAACAAAAAGCTGAAGGTCTTTTATTACAAACAGGACTAAATGTTAAGATATTAAGATTACCAACATTTATAGGTAAGCCTTGTAAATTATTCGAACCAAATGCAACTGCTTGGGGAAATGTAGAATTAATTTCTATTGAAAATGCTGCAACACAAATCATTAATCATGCAGAACGAGCGTTTGAAAAGAATAGAGTAATTAATATTAACGGAGAAACAATATCAGCACAATTGGTAGTTGATATATTAAAAACAAAATAGTTATGAAAAAGAAAATATGGTATGCTCCAAATAAGTTTGAAGCTTATGGAGAAGAAGAAATAAAAGCAGTTGAGGCCTGTTTAAGAGATGGATGGTTAGCTGGATTCGGACCTAGGTCAATTGAGTTTGAAGAAAAGATGGCTGATATGTTTGGAAAGAAGTTTGGGTTATTTGTTAACTCAGGTTCATCAGCTTGTTTATTAGCAATTGCATGTTTGGATTTACCAAAAGGTTGTAAGATCATAACTCCTGCTTGTACATTTTCAACTACATTAGCACCGATAATTCAATTAGGATTCGTTCCAGTATTTTGCGATGTTAATCTAACATCATATGTTCCAGATATTAAAGATATAATTGACTTAATCGATAAAGATGTTAAAGCTATTATGGTTCCTAATTTAATAGGTAATAAACCAGATTGGAAACTACTTAAGTCAGAACTAGAAAGATTAGGAAGAACAGATATAATTGTAATAGAAGATTCTGCAGATACGGTTACTCATACAAATGAAACTGATATTTCAACAACTAGTTTTTATGCATCTCATGTAATTACTGCAGGTGGTGCTGGAGGAATGGTTATGTTTAATAATGAGAAATATAAGAATAGGGCATTACAATATAGAGATTGGGGACGTATAGGAAATGATTCTGAGATTATAGATGATAGATTTAATCATAAAGTAGATGGAATTCCATATGATCATAAATTTTTATATGGGGTTTTAGGATATAATATGAAAAGTTCTGAAATGAATGCAGCATTTGGTCTTGTTCAAATTGAAAGGTTTAAGCAATTTAAAGATATACGTAGAAAAAATATAGAACGCTATTTAGAAAATTTAAAAGACGTTACAGAACTAATTTTACCAGATGATAGTATAGAACCAAATTGGTTAGCTGTCCCATTGCAATGTGATAAGCGATTAGAATTATTAACATATCTTGAAGATTGTGATATTCAAACTAGAGTTACTTTTGCAGGTAATGTAACTAGGCATCCTATCTATAGAGAATATTTACAAGAATTTGCAAATTCAGATACTATCATGAAAAATGGATTTCTTTTAGGAGCCCATCATGGTATGACTATTGAAGATGTAGATTATGTTTGTGATAGAATAAAAGAGTTTTTTAACAAATGAAAGTAGTATATATTACAGGTTGTTTAGGTTTTATGGGTTCTTATGTAACAAGAGCTTGTTTAGAAAAAGGTTGGTATGTTAAAGGAATAGATAAAATGACATATGCTTCTAGACCAGATTTATTAGACGAGTTTCATGAATATCCAAACTTTTCTTTTCATAAAGAAGATATTGCAAAATTATCTTGGTTGTATGATTGTGATTATGTTATCAATATGGCAGCAGAAACACATGTAGATAATTCAATAGTAAGTAGTACAGATTTTGTACATTCAAATATAAATGGAGTACATAATATATTAGAATTAATGCGAACTAAAAAATTAAAAGTTCCTACCTTAATTCATTTTAGTACTGATGAAGTGTATGGAGATATTGTAAATGGAGCACATAAAGAAACAGATTTGTTAAAACCAAGTAATCCATATTCAGCAACAAAGGCAGCTGCAGATCAATTAATATTAGCTTGGAGCAGAACATATAACATTCCATATGTAATTATAAGACCAACTAATAATTATGGAATAGGACAATATGTAGAAAAACTAATACCTAAGGCATGTAAATGTATACATTTGGGTAGAAAGATTCCATTACATGAAAGTGGAGAACCAATAAGAAATTGGTTACATGCATCAGATACAGCATTAGCTGTAATAAAAATTATTGAATCAGAACAAGTAAATGAAATATATAATATATCAGGTAACTTTGAACAAAAGAATATGACTACAGTTTCTAAAGTTTTATCTCAATTTGGAATTACTGCGGATAAACAAAAATTCATAGATCTATCATTTTCAAGGCCAGGCCAAGATGTAAGATATTGTATTGATGATTCAAAATTACAAAGGTTAGGATGGAAACCAAAATGTTCATTTGATAAAGAACTACCATCAATAGTAGATTATTATAAACAAAATTTTATTTGGTAATGAGAAATATAGCATACTTTGGTTGGTCAGGAAGTCCTGATCAGGAAACAACAAATTTGTTTCGTAATTGTATAAAAACTTTAAAAGAAGTTTCAGACGTAGATATTTATGTAACAACCTTTCCAGGTGTATTAGATAAAGATATAGAAGAGTTAGTAACTCCAATGTATGTATCTAATGAACAATGGGATAATAGAAGACTAACAGCTAAACTAGAAAAGATGTTAGAAATAAAAATGGAACCAGGAGATAGGTTTTATTATTGTGATGGTGATTTATCTTTTAGATCTGATCCATTTAAGGTATTTGATGAATATCCTGACATGGATGTATTTTATACAGAAAGACATTATCAATTTGAATTTCCAGTTAATGGAGGTGTATGGGGATTCAAGTATAGTGAAGAAGTTGAAAAATTTAGACAATGGTTTGTATCACAAGTACAAAATCCGACTTGGGAACCATATGTATATTTAAGAAATAATCATCCATATGTTACAGAATTTGATCATAAGGATTGGTGGGTAGATCAAGATTTCTTGAATTGTATACATTGGAGAACAGATTGGGTAAACCATGATATAGGAACCAAATTAAACATAAAGAATGTTGGATATAAATATAATCTTATCGTACAGATGCCAGTAGAAGAAGTAATAAAACAGTATGATCCTGTTATTATGCATTTTAAGAGTGGTGGTTCCAACCGCTGGTACAAAGACGTTAATTTACGTAAATAGTCATGCCAAAAATTAGACCTGATCAAATTAAAAATGATCATCAATACACAGAAAAAATTCCACGCCGTAGTAATAAGGATTTAGAGGAATTTACTAGAGATGCAAGTAAGCGTAATAAAAGGGTAAAGAAGCGTCGAAGTTAGATATTTATATTAAACATATAAAAATATATAGGAGAATACAAATATGTACACAAGAGAACAAATAGAAGAGGCTGTAAAGGCAAAAGGCTACAAATGGTTTGAAGATTCTAGCAACAAAGGCTATGATGTAAATATCGTAGGTGTTAGGAATAATGAAACAAAAGGTAGAGTTACTAATGCATTTGATGACCATATTACTATATCATATAAAATTGATGGTGAATGGCAATTTCATTGCTTTAAATGTACTACTGACCCTGGAACTCATTGGGTTGAAAATCCGATGTTAGAGAAAGGTGTTGCAATTCTAAAGGAAGGCCAATATAGAGGTTCACATAAACTTAGATTACATCAAGGAAGATATTTAGCATTAGGACAAAAATCACCAGTTAAAGTTTATAGAGATTCAAATCGTGATAACAATTATGATTTAGATGATGCCTCAATTGATGAAGGTTTATTTGGAATAAATATCCATAGAGCAACATCAAAAGCTGGAAGGAAATCAACCAGAGTAGATAAATGGTCTGCAGGATGTCAAGTAATTGCAGCTAATGATGACTGGCATGCATTTTTAGATATTTGTCAATCGGCTAGAGAAGTTTGGGGTAACTCTTTTACATATACTTTAATTGAATCTAATGATATTATAGATGAAGAGGAAGTAGGGTGTTAGAACCAGACGATTGGGACGATTGGTATCCAGATCAAACGATATGAAAAAGTTAAAAGACATTATACAGGAACGTAAAGTACTGAGCGTATTTGATTTTGATGATACGATCGCAAAATCTGATGCCTGGATATATGTTACACGACAGGGCAGGACTATTAAAAAATTAGATCCTGCCCAATTCGCAGTTTATAAGCCTAGACCTGGTGAAGATTTTGATTTTAAAGATTTTGATAGAAAAATTAGAAATCCTAGATTAATTAAACAGAATGCTGATCTACTAAGAAAACAATTAGCAAAAGCTCAAAAAGCTTCAAAAGGTGCAAGAAAGGTAACTATATTAACTGCAAGAAGATTGGGTGCACCTGTTACTAGTTTTTTAAAGACAATGGGAATAGATGCTTATGTAGTTCCATTAGGAAATGCAGATCCACAAAAGAAAGCTGATTGGATAGAGGCTCAAGTTAAAAAAGGATATGATACAGTATATTTTATGGACGACTCAAATAAAAATATTGCAGCTGTAAATAATATGTTAAACAAATATCCTCATGTTAAATCTATTACAAAATTAATTAAAGAAGATAATTCTGTTGTTCAATATAAAAATAGAGCTCTACGATATAATAAAAGATTAAACCATCTTAAGGAGATGAAATTAAAAACTATATTAGAAGGTGTATTGTCAGAAGGAATGTCAAAGAACAAAGTCCAGACTATCGTAGATAGAGTATTTCCACAGATTGTACAAGATAGAGGTACTGGTAGAAAAGGTATTCCAGAAATCAAATTTCATCATGACATATATGCTCTACATAGTGGTATAGATGATATGAGAGGCGAAGAAAGTGAAACAACAAAAGCACAATGGATATATGAAAAAAATACAATATGGATATTTTATCCTAATATTGAAAATGAAGAAGATCTTATCAGAACTGTATTGCATGAGTTTGAACATACACATCAAGACCCAATAAAGAATAAGAAATACCGTGAACAAGGATATGATGATAATCCATATGAAAAGGCAGCAAGAAATGCTGAAAAGAAGTGGAGGGATTATTTATGATAAAACTAAAACAATTATTAGAATCAATAACTCTAAAGCCGGAAGAGGTAATAGATGCTTGGAGAGAAAAGACCAAAGCTAATGTTAATAATTGGACTGGAGGATCTATGCACAAATATTATTGTAAACGAGATAACTGTGGACCAGCCGCATTAGATCTTAAGAGTTTTGCAAAAAAAGAATATGGTATAGAATTAGATAGTCCATTTCCAAACAAAACACAAGGATTCTTTATAGCAGATAAAGTGGTATCAGGTAAAAAAGATTTCACTAAAGAAATGAAACAAGAATTTTTAGATGATGGTGGTAACTTTAATAGTGCTAAAGAAAGAGAGGCTTGGATTGAAAATAGTAAGTATTCAGAAGCTTGGAAATATATTCCACATTATTGGTTAGTAGATAAAAAAGGTAATATATATGATCCAGTAGGACAAGAACAATTTGTAGATAAAAAATATGCAAAGGATTTAGATCCAAACCGATACGTTGAAGAAGACCCAGAAATAAATGATTAAATTAAAACAAATATTATTAGAAGGAAAGATGGGTGACTGTTATCCTGCAGGCGGAAGACTTATAATGGAATTCTTTGGAGATAAAGAACATAAACTAGTACATGGTATGGTTAATGGTCAAGGTGCATTAGAAGGAATGAGGTACGGTCATTGTTGGGTAGAATCAAGAGATACAATATTAGATCATTCTAATGGTAGAAAATTAGAAATACCAAAACAAGTATATTATGCATTGGGTAGAGTCAATCCTGAAGAATGTCATTATTACACTCCAGAAGAAGCAGCAAAGTTTATGGTTGATGAAGGACATTGGGGACCATGGGAAATGTCAGGTGATGTAGTAATGGCAGAAGACATACCAGATAGTAAGCCGGAAATTGGTGATCAAGAATTAAGAATTAATCCTTCCGAATTAGATGTAATAAAACAAATAATATAGTTATGAAATCATTTAGACAAAAAACAGAAGCCAAAAGAAAGCGTATTGAAGAAGCAAAGATACAAGCCCAGGAACAAGCTCAGTTATTAAAAGAAGAACAGGAATGGAAACGGTTTGAAAAAGAACAAGCTGAAATAACACGTAGAGAGTTAGAAGAACATAATAGATATTTAGCTGAAGAAAATGCAAAAATTTATGAATCTGAACAACAAAGAAAATATGAAGAACAAGAACGTTTATTAAAATTAACAGCTGAAAAATCTCTTAAGTTAGCTCAAGAAAAAGAAAATACTCTTAAAGAAAAAAGTTTTAGACAAGACCAAAAAGTAACTCTTAAAGAAATTTTATCAGGCGAATATGATGCGCGTGAAGAATTAAAAAAACAACAAGCAGCAGAACTAGCTGAAGAAGTACATTATATAGAATCTATAAAAGAACAAGATAGATTAGATGCAATTGAAGAACAAGAAAGATTGCAACTAGAAGAAATGGAACGTATAGAAGCTGAACAATTATTAGAATCTGAAAAACTTGATCGTTGGTCTAAAGAAGAACAAGAAGATTTGCAAGAAGCCAAACGTATACAAGAAGAGGTTGAATCTTTTGAAAGAGAACAGTTAGAACAAAGATTAGAAAAAACTGCAGAAAAAAGAAAACAAGAACAAATTGATTGGGAAGCATATGCAGAAAGACAACAAATATTAGCTGAACAAAATAAAGAACAACGAATCCAAGTTAATAATGTATTAAATGAAGTTCAACAAATACTAGATTCAGAACGTAAAGATATTCAACAACAACGATTATCTAGTATACATGACTATGTATTTAGATTACAACCAGAACAAAATGATCCATGGGTAAATAGACCACAACCTAAATCAGTATTAACATGGGAAGAATGGAAATCAGTTTCTGATAATAGTTTATTATTTGAACAAGATGGTAGGAGAGCTAGATTATTATTTGAACAAGATAATGCAAGAGCACAAAGGTATTATGAAACATTACAGAACTGGCCAGAAACAAGATTATTATATCAAGGAACAAAAGGTATTGATAAACCATTAACAGCTGCTCAACAATTAAAATCAAATTTTGATGCTATAGATGCACAAAAAATGTTACATATAGATGCATCTGATACTTCAAGAATAATGACGTTTACAACTAAATCTTTAGAGCTAGATCATTCACGATTGTATGCACATTGGGGAACCAAGGTAACAGGTGGAAGTACTAGTAACAGTGCTAGTAGATCAGATATAGCACCTAATGGAGCAATATTGAGTGCACCAAATTCAGCAAGTGCAATAGATGGCGATCATTCTTCTGCTTGGAGAATATCACATAACAGCGCAAGTTATGATCTAATGACTGATTTTGCAAATGTAAATGCTGGAGGAATGGTTGAAATAACATACCAATTTGAAACACCTCAGGTACTAAAGAAAATAGAATTATATGCATTAACAAGAAGTTCAATGCCAACCTCCTGGGATCTGCAAGTTGTTTCAGATGCATTTAAGACAACTGGAGATCCTACTAATTCTGCAGGTACATTCAGAAGAGTTGTTTTTAACCATCAAACTTATTCAACAGGATCAGATCTTAATTTACAAAACAATGATGTATGGTATGTAGGAGAATCTGTTAGGAGCGGAAGTTACCATGGTATAGACTCAAATGGAAGTGCATCATTAGATCCATATAGAATCAATTGTTTAGCCAATACTAGTTCTGTTTCAGCTGTAAGATTTATGATAGGCCATTTTGCAACAGGAAGTCATATTGATATCAATCAAATAAAATTTTATGTACAAGATGGTGAAGAAAGGCCAGTACAAGACGGTGAACCTATATATCGATGGAAAAACTCAGAAGATGCAATTAATCCAAATATAACATTTGAACCAGTAAATTCTAATGATCGTCATAGACATACTCCAATGGGTTATGGACCAAACTGGTATTCAGGAAGTTCATATTATAGAACAGGATATTTAGGATATTCTAGAGATAGAGGGACAGGTCAGGTAGTAGAACTAGGTGGGAAGTGGCAAGGAGTTCCTCATGTTGAATTCCATAGGAATAAATTTATAGCTTTAACTTCAAAAGACCAACTTCATGATGCATCAAGTTTTACTCATTTTATTGTGACACATGGAACTAAAGATTTTAATTATAACAGTTATATCTATTCTGATAGAGGAGCAACTGCAGAGCGATACCAAGTCTATGATCAACAATTTAATGGAGGACATTATATACAACTCATGGATACTCATACATCGGATGGAAAATTAATTTTTGATATAAGGGGTGCAGCATTATATGCATCTGCGTTTACAGGTTCTGGATATGCATATCCTTATCCAAGTACAGGATCAAATGTGACATTGAATAGAAGATTATCTTGGAAGAGCTTGGAAGGAGATGAGTTAATCCATGGTCGTCGAGGAACTGATAATTATGTAGAACAAATAACTTTTCGTGATCCAATGCAAAGGATGCCTAGAATAACATGTGTAAGACTTGATTCAGATGGAGTTACAGCACATACTGCATCATTTTGGTTATCAGGAGGACCAGAGTTCCGTAATGATGAAAAAGATAGTGTTACAGCTGATTGGAGAATGACTGGTTCAGCTGCAATGCCAACTATAGGAGCGCTTTGGGCTAATCATCTTCATCCTGATAATACCAATGAAGCAGCTATTGATGTTGGTCTTGGTACTGGCACAATTGGATCTTATTCTTATTCAGGTAATATGATGGAACAACTCATGTATAATAAAGCTTTATCTGTAGAAGAAATAAATACAGTACTTGTGTATTTATCAGATAAATGGAAAATACCAGTTGATACTGCATATGAAATATCTGGTAGTGTTGATGGAGTTGTTCAATCAAATCCTGGGTATATGACTAGTGACGTATCAAATAACAAATATACAGAAAACCAAGATAGTGCTGCTGAAAAATCATCATCGCTCCAATTCGAAAGACCAAAAACATTAATAAATACATTTACAGCCAGTTAAACTTTTCTGGAAAAAAGCTGCCAAAAGATTTGGTATTACGAGATTTTTTTCTTATCTTTATATTATAAATAAATAATATAAAAGATGAAAGAAAACCTAGAAGTACTCCAAGCATTCGTAGATGAAATGAAAAACAATAGTTCTCTTATTGCTAAGAAAGCTATTATTAATGCCTACGGAAAGAATCCATTTATTAAAAGTGCATTAGTTTATGCATATGATCCTTATAAGAAATACTATGTAACTAGTAAGACCTGTAAAAAGAACGAAGATATATGTGATATGAATTCAATTCATGAAACAATATTTAGTTTATTAAATGACCTCAATGATAGAGTATATACAGGACATGATGCAATTGCAATGGTAAATGCATTTATACTTCAACATAAAGAATATGAAGATTTGATCTTTAGTATTATAGATAGAAACATGGAGATAAGAGCTTCTTCATCGGTTATCAATAAGGTTATTCCAAATTTGATTCCGACATTTGATGTAGCTTTAGCAACTAAATATGAACCTAAATTTTGTGACTTTGAAAAAGAAACATGGTTATCATCTAGAAAATTAGACGGTGTAAGATGTATTATTAGAAAAGAAGAAGATTCGGTTATTGCTTATTCTAGACAAGGTAATGAGTTTACAACCTTACAAAAGGTAATAGATGATGTTGCAAAGATGCCAGGTAATTTTGTTTTAGATGGAGAGATTTGTTTAATGGATAAAGATGGTAATGAAGATTTCCAAGGTATTATGAAACAAATTAAAAGAAAAGATCATACTATTGCCAATCCAAACTATATTGTATTTGATTATTTAACATTGGAAGAGTTTGATAACAAAGTAGGAGATACAAAATTATCAGATAGAATTAAAAAGGCAATTACAAATTGTTGGGGAGTTGATAATTCATTAAGCGTATTAGAACAAAACGTTGTTCAAGATGAAACCAACCTTGGTTATCAAATTGAAGAAGCTCAGCGTAAAGGTTATGAAGGAATTATGTTAAGAAAAGATGTTGGGTATGAAGGTAAGAGATCTAAAAACTTATTGAAGTGTAAAAAGTTCTTTGATGCAGAATATGTAGTTGAAAGTCTTGATTTTGATAATCATAGAATTATTAGAGATGGAAAAGAAGTTGTAGTACCAATGTTAGCGCAAGCTTATATTACTCATAAAGGTTATGAGGTAGCAGTTGGTTCAGGTTGGAACCAAGAACAAAGAATAAAATATGAAGCCAACCCAGAATTATTAATAGGTAAAACAATTACCGTTCAGTATTTTGAAGAAACTAAAAACCAAGAAGGCGGTATTAGTTTAAGATTTCCAACGGTAAAACATGTTTACGAAAATGGAAGAACAGTATAATGAGTAAATTAATAGCAGGAATAATATTATATACAATAGGCCAAGCATTAATATGGTTTCAAACTAATGGACAATTTAGATGGAAATGGTTTGAAGAAAACCCTTTTTGGGTAGCATGTATATTTTCAATACCAATATCATATGGGTTTATTTGGGGAACTAAATTTGTAGTAGAACACTTCGATGGAGCATTATGGCCAGGTAGATTTATAGGATTTGCATGTGGTATGGTAACATTTGCTATATTAACTAACCTTTATATGAATGAAGGCATTAATGCTAAGACTGCAGTATCATTAGTCCTAGCTTGTTCATTAGTTCTTATACAAATTCTTTGGAAATAGTATCCAACTGCATATTTATATTAAAATAAATAATAGGGATAATTATGTTAAAATTAAAGGATTTGTTAAAAGAAGCTCCAGCTGATGACTTGGCCGGAGTATTTGGAGATAAACAGAAGGGAGGATCAGTAGCAATCGGTAGAAAAAAATTAGCCAATGTAATTGGTGATCCAAAAGTGCAAGCTTTATTGAATGCAGGTGATAAAGACGGCGATCCTAATGATGATAAATTTCCATATTCATCTAAAACAATTCAGGTAATGAAGTTATTGCCAACTCAAAATGAAATTGGATTTGATCAAAGTGTTATGAATTTATTAACTGATCAATATGGTTCATTAGATTCATTTCTTAAAGGAAATGCTGATGTAGGAGGACCAATTGTAACATATGCAGGACAATATATTATAGATGGCCATCATAGATGGAGTCAGGTATTTGCAGCTAATCCATTTGCGAAACTAGATGCTTTGGATATAGCAGAGAAACCAGGATTTACTCATACAGATATGTTAAAAGTAGTTCACGGAGCAATTGCAGCACAATTAGGTAAAGTTCCTGCATCTAATCCAGAGGGCGAGAATTTATTGAAAGGAGTTGATTTAGCTACAATTCAACAAAAGGTAGAAGGAAACTTAGGAAAGGATGTTGAAAAGACTTGGATGGATAATTCACCTGTATATGCAGGAAGAAAGAAAATAGAAATTGTTAATCCAGGAGATATTGCAACTGCAATCTTTACTAATCTAGAACTTATGATCAAAAGAAAATATGCAACAGGTGCACCTGGTAGAAAGTCTATGCCTCAATCAGACCAAGGTGGTGATCCAGAAGTAAAATTAAAAGCATTAGCTAAAGGAAAAATAAATGTTACTGAGCCATTTGGTGAAGGAGTTACTCTTAAAGAACATTTTCAGAAGATTGCAAATATAAAGAAAGGGAAATAATATGGCACCAAAAGCATTTAATAACGTTATAATTGGACAATTTGTATTATCAGGTGTACCAATTAAAGTATATGTATCTGGTAGATTTTTAACGGTTACTGATGCATCCGATGTAGAAGATGCATTAATGGGATTTGGAATGGATGAAAACGGAGATATGATACAATTTTCATATCCAGAAGTAGAATTCTTAAGTGTACAAGGTAATAAAGTGGATATCGAAACTTATAACAAAGGAATGGAACAATTGCATAGTGGAGATGAGGCCCCAGCCGATAAAGAACCAGAAGATGAAGAGACAGAAGAGGATGAAGAAGAGGAAGAAAAGGAAGAGCCAAAAGGACCATCAATGTCAGATCATTATAATCCAAGGAGAAAGGATATGAAATTAGTAAATTTAATAAAAGAAAGCTTTCTAGGAGTATTACCATCAGAAAGAAATATGATAAAGATGAAACATAATCCTTTATCAGAAATATCTGCAGCAGAAGTAGATGCAGAAATGGAAGCGGCTCAAGCAGAGATGGATGCGGCTAAAGCAAAAGCAAAAGCTGCAAAAGAAGCAGAAAAAGATACAATCAAATCTGCTAAAGATAAAATGAAAGCTGCAAAAGCAAATCTGAAAGTTGCAACTGAAAGTCATGAAGCTGGAGGAGGATATACATTTGGTACAGGAGATGTAATTAACAATACTAATCCAGGATGTGTACATTATGGATCTAAAGGAATTGTTATTCAGATACCAAGTAAAGGAATGGTAAGATATTCTGTTACTAATTCTGGAGATACTTATAAGCCAGGAGATATATTAACTAAAACATCAGATCAATTAGAGAAAATATAATGGCAGATAAAATTAAATTAGCAGACTTAGTTAAGGGTTCTGGGTTTATAGAAATACCTAAAAATATGAAACCTGAAGAACCTAAAGTTGTATTAAAGCCTGATATGGTATTACCAGTAGATAAAAAAGTAATATTAAAAGCAGATTCAGAAGAATACCAAAGAGGATTAATAGTGACATGGAAAAAAGATGGTGGATATGATGTACAGTATTGGTATGAAACACCAGATAATATTGTTCCTGCAGAGTTAAAAGCAGATGGAACATCAAAAGGAAAATCAGTTAAAAAAGTATACTTAGGTTACCATCCTGAGATTGATAAATAAAACGGAGAAATCAAAATGGCAAAAAAAGTTAAAGCAGCAGTTAAGAAAACTGCAAAGAAAGTTGTAAAGAAAGTTTTAGATTCAACAACTATTGACGAAAAAATTATGGAAAATATAGATGAGAACAGAAGTCTATATAATTTAATATTATGTTACATTAATTGTTATGGAGCATATGTTTTAGCAGTAGGTGCTGGATGCTTATTTGGTGTTAATAATTGGTGGGCATTAGGTCTATTAGCAGTAACAGCTGGATGGGCATGGTACGTAAATTGTAAATGCAAACCATGTAAAGGCGGCGACAAAGGAAGTTGTTGTTAATAATAAATTAAGGAGAAGGTTTATGAGAAAATTATTATTAGTATTGGCTTTATTGCCAACAATGTTATTAGCACAGAATAGTTGGATTAACATACAATTATTAACAGATGATTATCCAGAAGAAACTAGTTGGACAATTACACCTCCAGGGGGTTCACCTATCATTGCACAGTCTGATTCTATAATGCAGGATCAAACTCTGTATGATACAACAATTAATGTAGGTGGAACAATCATTGTTAATTTATATGATCAATATGGTGATGGACTAGGAGGATTTAATGGATCACCAGAAGGTTGGTTCTTAATTCAAAATGATTGTCAAGATACAATATTGTATGTTGCAGGAGATTTTGGTTCTTTATATACTGATACTTTAATTATAGCACCATGTGCACCTCCATTAGCAGGTTGTATGGATATAAATGCTACAAATTATGATTCACTTGCCACTATAGATGATGGTTCTTGTACTTATCCACCATGCGGTGGATTTCTTACATCTAATGCATCACAAACATGTTTACCAAACGGACAAACATTAGCTCAATTCTTTTGGACTTTAGATAGTAATGCTAATTGCCAGCCAGTTAATTTTTGGTATTCAAATGAAGATGGTGTTGGACCTTTCCAATATGGATTAGGTTATGGTGCAACTGATTTTGCAGTTTATGCTGGTAACGGACAGATGCCACCTAATTGGTCAGTAGAACATTATGGTTGGGTAGAATTTGCAGATGGTTCTATGTCTGATACAATTGCTTATACACCGACACCATGTATTGGAGGATGTACAGATCCAACTCAAATATCATATAATCCATGGGCAACATTTGATGATGGTTCATGTTCAGGAACAACATGTGATACAGCAACACAATATCAAATATCACTTTCATTAACATTAGATAATTGGCCAGGTGAAACAAGTTGGCAATTTGTTGATGGGTTAGGTAATACATTTGATTATCCAACAGGAACATACGATTTTAATGATATAGGACAAACTTATACTTATAGTTTTTGTGTAGACCAAAATGCTGCATTTGAATTAATTCTTAATGATGACTTTGGTGATGGGATGGCAGGTTCTACATCAGGAGGCTCAATTGATGGAGCAGCAGTAATATATGATTGTGCAGGAGATACTATTTGGTACATGGACAATCCAGGTTTTGGAAATGTATTATATTCAGGACCACAAACAGCAACACCTTGTCCTACTATTCCAGTAATAGATGGATGTACAGATGATGATTATGTAGAATTCAATCCAG
>Ga0098038_1000001_pt1 | contig 159578 bp, 168 predicted proteins | sample 5B_taG_FD_75051 | JGI IMG/M metagenome (GOLD analysis project Ga0098038, IMG submission 75051) | Marine viral communities from the Subarctic Pacific Ocean - 5B_ETSP_OMZ_AT15132_CsCl metaG | ecosystem: Environmental > Aquatic > Marine > Oceanic | place: Pacific Ocean | collected 2015-01-08 | reverse complement strand
CTGGCCCTGCAGATGAATATTTATCTTATCTTTATAAGGATTGGAAAACCCCCACAAGAAGTGACAATGTAAGGGAATATAACCAGGACTACCTATATACATAAGTTATGAGCAAGATTGTGAAAAAAACCGTCGATGGCTTTGATTGGGCTGTAGACATTGAAGATGGAGGCATAGGCAGGGTTCTCAATTCAGCTAACACTACTGGTACAGATTTTTCTTTTGCGAGAGAGAAGCTTTTTATGAATACCCTAATCAATACTGTGAAACCGGGTATGACCTGCATAGATCTAGGTTCAAACATAGGGTATGCAACTATGTTTATGCTTAGGGGTGTGGGCCCTAGCGGATTTGTTTATGCAATAGAGCCAGACAGCCATAATTTAAAATTCTTAGAGCACAATATAAAGCTAAACAACTACCATGACGATGCAAAGGTAGAGATCGCTCGTTGTGTGATTACAGACCATGATGGCGAATCTCCATTTTGGATAGCTAACCAACCAAATCTCAATAGCGTGTCAAAAACTAGGCATAGTATTAGAGAGGAACGGATACCTTGCTTTTCCTTAGAAAGCTTTTGTTCATCTAGGAGGTATCCCAACTTTATAAAGATGGACATTGAGGGGCACGAAGTTAGCGTCTTCGAAGGCGCCTTTGAATACTTTAAGAAAAATAGAGGACAAACACACTTTTTGTTAGAAGTACATGCAAAAGAATATAATGAAAATAATGATTTTGCAAAAGTACTAAAAAAATATGAATCAATAGGATTCAAAATAGAGAAGATAATCGCGACACCGGTTTCAAATCCTGCGCCCTTCAAGGAGCTGGGTTATACTGCAGACCTAGAGATGCCATCTGATGGTTGGATTCGCAGTATATATACAGGAGTGGATAACGATGATGCAATCAGGATTACAACAAATTTACACGATAATGTGTATGGTGGAAAGGCAGTGAGGGCCATTTTGGTTTCAAGATATGAGTAGTTTAGAGCAAATAAACATTAAAAAGGACGATATAGTCATCGATTGTGGCGCAAATGTTGGAGATGTCACCAATTATTTTGTTGAAAAGGGCGCAATAGTTTACGCTTTCGAACCAAATCCGTACGCTTTCAGGGTACTTGAGTACAGATTTAGAGGAAATGAAAGAGTAATTTGCATCAAAAAGGCAGTTTCTGACGCTTCCGGAACTGGCAAACTGTTCTTTCATGAGTCCGCAAGCCTAGATCATGTGAAATATTCTACTGGATCTTCAATGGTAGGAGATAAAAACAATGCAAATGAAGAAACCTTTGAAGAAGTAGAGATAATAAACTTATCAGAATTTATATCAGACTTAGATAAGCCAGTAAAAGTTCTGAAAATTGACATTGAAGGTGAGGAACACAAAATTTTAAACCAAATGATTGATAATGGAACGATTCTTTCAATCCCGTTTGTTTTTGTTGAGACTCATGAAAAGAAAGTACCATCATGCCGGCCAGGAATGGCAGAAGTCCGCAGAAAAATAGAAGCCTTAGACATCACAAACATAAATTTAGATTGGATATAGAATGAGGATTTTAGTAACAGGACATAAAGGCTACATCGGTGGTCACCTATTTTCAGCATTAGAGGCTCTTGGGCATGAGGTAGCGGGTATAGACCTGGAAGGTTGCACTATAGCTGGGAAAGACCTACCAGGTGAGGATATTTGTGACGGCATGCCGATGCAGTTTTATGAATTCATACCTGAGTTTATATTTCACCTAGCAGCCATCCCCAGAGTTGGTTATAGTATAAAAAACCCAGTAGAAGTAATGAGAAATAATGTACTCTCAACCTCTAAGATACTAAAATTTGCAAAACATTTTTCTATTCCGGTTGTATATTCAAGTTCTTCTTCCGTCGTCGGAAATGGCAACGGGCCAACAAGTCCCTATGCTCTCTCAAAATATGTTGGGGAGATGGAAACAGTTCTGTATAATGAGCTGTATGATATAAAGACAGTGTCTTTAAGATATTTCAATGTGTATTCTGCAGATCAGAAGGCCGATGGCCCATACGCGACCGCGGTTGCTAATTGGATGCAATATATAAGAGATGAAAAAGTCCCCTTTATCACCGGTGATGGATTACAGAGGAGAGATATGGCGCATGTCGAAGATGTGGTTTCTGCTAATATTTTTTGTATTGACAATATTGATGATATCCGCGGCCAAGTCTTTGATGTAGGGACAGGTACAAACATATCTTTGAATGAAATGAAGAAGATTGTGACAAAAGTATTTCCGGATTTGGAATTTATTTATGAAGATCCGCGCCCGGGCGAAGTGATGATAACAAAAGCTAAAACTAAATCGTTTAAAAAATTTGGCTGGAGTGCTAAGATAAGTGTGAAAAAAGGAATAAAAAAGTGTTTTACTGCACTAAAAAAGGAGAAAAAATGAAACTATCTAATCAAGCCATGGGCGCCATCATGATGGCCTTACAAAAGAGTTTGTTGGAGCAGAGCGACATAGTGCCAACACTACAGTCTTTTGAATTCGAATGTAACGAAGATAAATGCCTGACTGTTACAAACCCGCCAAACTTCAAGATAGACGGTGAAGTGTTTGAACCAGAAATGAACACTACAACTGGCTCAGACTAGATGCCCAGATACGTATATGAATGTACAGCCTGTAGGGAAAGTTTTGAAATCAATCATGGGATGTTCCACGAACAAAGGCACTGCGTTCTTTGCAAGAGAATAGAAACGCTAGTAAAAGTACCCAGTTTTTCAATAAACAAGGTTATTCAAAAAGATAAGCAAAAAACAGGAAAAGTTGTCGACGAATTTATTTCAGACGCAAAAAAAGAACTAAAACAGCAAAAAAAAGAGATGATAATGGACGAATATAAAAAATGATAGAAACAATTTTTTTAGTTTTGAGTGTGTCTGCAAACATACTTCTTCTTTTATATTCTAGATGGCTCATAAATATAGTGAGAGTAAAAGAAGAGGAAGCGGAAAGTTTATCTATTATAGTTAACGAGTACGTGAATCACGTAAGGTCTGTTCATGAAATGGAGATGTTTTATGGAGATGAAACTTTAAAATCTCTGATTTCTCACGGTTCAGATCTAATTGAAAAAGTACAAGAATTTGATTATATTGTTCTGACCCCCCCGGATGACGTGGAGGCGCCTAATGACTAACAAAGCCTCCATTTCCAAGCCACGCCGCCGCCGACGGCGCACCAAGAACCTGTACTTCACAAAGGTTCATGAAAACGCAATAATTGATTACTGCAAAACAAATTGCTATAAAACAAGATCAAAACTTTATGAAGATCTCATCCAGCCAGCATTCAACGAGATGGTAAATAAAATAATCTTTACTTACAAATTCAATATTCTACCGAACATAGACCAACTCAGAGATGATTGCAAAGTTTGGCTAACAACCATATTGAACAAGTACGACCCAGACAAAGGATCGAAGGCCTTCTCATATTTTTCAGTAGTTACAAAAAACTGGTTTATTCACAAAGTAAAACAGAATTCTAAAAAAATAAAAAAAGAAGTTTCGTTTGAAAATCTAGTTGAAAATGGCGGAGCAGACATATTAGGAACAACAGACCCTAGTGATGGTTATATAGCTCAAAGGATAGAGACAGAATTTTGGAACAATCTTTTAGAAAATGTAGAAAAATGGGACACGGGCTCTCTAAAGAAAAACGAGAAATCTGTTTTGGATGCGGTTAGGATATTATTGCATAATATTGACGATATCGAAATTTTCAATAAAAAAGCAGTCTACCTTTATCTAAGAGAACTTACAGGGCTAAACACAAAGCAAGTCGTGAACAACCTCAATAAGATAAGAGAGAGATATAGAAATTTTAAAACCAAGTGGGATAAAGAGTAAATATTTCAGGTAAAAAGTATTTATTATATGTCAAAGAAAGTAGAAGATTTTATAGATCAAGCAAAAAGTAACATCAACGAAGACCGCGCCGCGACAAAAGCTTTACTCATGGGTTTGATGAAATATATGCAAATCAGCGATGATCGACATCGCGAGGTTGGCCTAGTCGCGGCAAAATATCTAGAGACGCTACAGAGGTCAAACGAGCAGCTTGTCAAGCTAGCAGCACTAGTGCAGAAAAAAGCAAAAGAAAATCAAAACATCACAGAGGAAGACAAGCAAGATATTTTTGACATGATAAAGGAGTCTGCTGATGAAGACGTTTGATAACCTCCTCAAGCCTAAGCCGCAGGAAAAAAAGCCAGACCCCAAGCCCGCGACGGGCAACAAGAGTGAAAATGTAGATGCTATGCTGGCAAGCTATCGGGCGCCAGATTCACCATATCAAACAACGGACTTCCGCGGAATAATACTTTACAAAACAATGATAACCTATGAAGAATTTGAAAAAAAATACAACAACGTTTTTGTCGAATTTTGCATGGGCTGGAAAAAAAAGAAAGCTTCAAAAGCCCCGCAGCCAAAAAAGACAAAGATAATAGAAGCAATAATCTACGTTCCAGAAATTTGCTCCTGTTTACCTCAGCCTGAAGATAGTGATGACTATTTCAAGTTGATGAGTGACATCAATAAAAATCGAGCACTTGCCACCACTAGGTTATCTGCTGTTGCTGATCAATTTAAGAAACAGGCTAATGATGAGCAAGATGCAAAACTTGACAAAATAATCAAACAAATATCTAGATTCCCAAAAGCCTATTATATCCAGTCTGAAGGGTCTGACACAACTGAGCCAACCCTGGCCAGTTCAATAAAAGTTAAATTTCCATATAATTATGATTTTTCATATGGACTGATAACATCAGTTGACAAGAGGTAGGAGAGTATATAAAATGCCTAAAGGAGTAGTGACAAGACCACCACGATATTCAACTGTCCGCCAACCTGACGGAAGGTATGTCTCAACTTACACAGTTGAGATTGATGGAGAGAAAATAACAGAGCAATTTTCTGCTGCAGACCCTTCTGCAGCCGAATCCGGAGCGCGCACCCGGTATTATAAAGCCGCAGCAAACAAAACAGGCCAGACGTCCAAGAGGGCCCTAGATCGACAGGCTGGAATCCCCACAAAGGAAGATAGTAGCTATGATTACAATAGTAACATTTCGGGAGAAAATAGAACAACAACGGAGGGACTATCGAACCTTTCAGCTCAAGTGAGGGTGGACCCAAAAGCGCTGTCAGAAGAAGAAGAGAAAAATATAAAACAAACTTCAGAAGAAGAAGAAACAAAAAGTCATATGGTCAAAGGGCGCCCTCGCAATCATGTTCCGTGGTCCTCTACATGGTTTGGCCTAGGGGACGAAATAGATGGCGTAGGAGAGGAAGAATTAGAAGAGCCAAACCCAGAACCTTTCGTCCGACCAGGAGACAATATTATAAGGGGCATGAACAATACAATGATTATGCTTGGTCGAGACCACGCGCCGCAACAAAGCCAAGTATACACAAAAAGCATCCTAGAGAGAAACTACAACTCAGGATTTTCGGATCATATGGGTGCAGGTGCAATCGATATTGTCGCCGGGAGAATGGCGCCATTCCCTTTGGAGGAATCAATTTCTGGTGACAGTATAGTCTTGGGCCCAAGTTTCAATACTAGTTACCCACCAGAGATAGCTGATTATCCGTTGGAAGGTGGCTCTCATCCGGGGATGGTCATGGACGCTGCGCGCATTTATGTAAGTCAAATGACCGCAGTTGATGAAAACTTTAAGATCTCAAAAGCTCTAACTTCATCTAGGCGACCATCTCCAAAGGTCGCGCCGACTAGTGGAATAATACTGAAAGCTGATAAAGTAAGATTGCATGCAAGACAGGATATAAAGATAGTTACTGGTGGCCCCTTTGAGCAGCACAATTCTCAAGGAAACTCAATAAAGCGAAACCATGGAATTCACTTGATTGCGCAAAACGGAATAGATAGAGAAGGCAACAGGCTATATCAACAGCCCATCCCTTTGGGAGACAATTTAGAAAGGTGCCTAAAGTCAATAATGAAAAGAATAAGTGACCTAAACCAGTCCCTCGATGCATATGTGACATTTCAATCTAAATTAAATAGTCATGTGGCTAAATCGTTTGAATTCATGCCCATACCTGGTGGTATAACAGCAGGCAATCCATTTAGAGAGGTCGCGGAGCTAGTGACGCAAATACAAACTCTCGTTAAGACAAGATTTGATTCTGTAAAACAGGAGCTAAATAATTTCAATATCAACTCTAGTTACTTAGACCCAAGTAGTGAAATCTATATAAATAGTAAACATAATACGGTGAATTAGAGTAGTGAAGATTAGAACTTACAAGATCCAGTTAATAGATAATGAAAAAGATAATCAGGTAGATTTTGGGCCAAGAAAGCTTGGCCAAATAGGGAAAGACATACTTGTCGTCAAGAAAGCCCTTGGAGCAATCGTAGATTATTCTACACTCATACATGAAGGTGATAACAATCCCTCGCTTGAATCCCCCTCGGGCTGGTTTGATTGTACATCTGCAGAAAAAATTTCGGACCTGGAAGCTGCCACTTTTGACCGAAACATGCAAAGGTATTTGATCAAGTATCAGCAAGATAATCAATTTTATATAATAAGTTACCTATTTTCAAAAATATCACTGCAGACTCCAATCGACCCGCAATATGGATTAGCTCAAAAGCTAAACAGAACTACTGATCCATATCTACTAGAAGGGGGCGGTTTTTTCTCACCAACAATATCGAATGTGGAAGGGGGATATGCGGCAGATTATACTAATAATAGCTTTGTATCAACTCAGACAGAAATACTTCAAGGTCTTTGGGCTAAAGAATTTGGTATGTTGGGCGAGGCAACCCTAGCAGTATTGCACGGCTGGAAACCCAGAACAAAGGCAGGAAACTCTACTTACTACCATGATCGTCGCGCCACGGCAGAGCAAGATGGAGCATACGATTTAGTGTTGTTGGGCGTCTACGACTCTTTTTTAAGTGGAAATTTTATCCAAAAACCAGAAGATTCAGAAGAGATTCTAGAGCCAAAGAGAAGTCTTCTAGCTTATATTCCAACCGGAAGAGCCATACCTGGAGACCAATATTACAAAAATTATCAAAATCAAGTATCAAACATAGAAGATATATTATCTCCCAATAAACAAGAGGTACCAGGATACGAAACTAAACCTACCTTGTTTGTTGGTGTAAAATACCAATTGGTGTCCAAGGAATCAGAAAGCTTGTTGTATTCTGCCCTACGCGCAATACCAAAACAGGAGGGCCGCCCAGCAGACGTAGCAATGTTGTCAGAGCAAGACTTTTCAAGCTTTTCTAGAAGATCTGTCGAACCTGACCCATTCATCGATCCTGATCCTTTTGTTGTCGACACCAAGAGAATTGGTTACTTTATGCCAACAGATTATACAATAAGTCCGGTTAATTTGCCCCCTAAGCAGACAGACGATAATTACATATCTGCCATTAGGGAAATCGAGGACAGGGCCCTCACGGATATACTTAGATTCTATAATAAACCGGATTTGTGGTTCTTAGATTCGAACGATCAAAGATATAATCAGACATATAAAACAGACCTAGTTTCACGTAGTCCAAGCCATGATCAGACTTATGGCGAATCATCCGTATTTGTATTGACAACTAAAACAATTGCTGAAAACAACAATTTGGATCTCACTGTTTATGGTGAGGATTATGGTCCCCTAGACCCACTAGGATCCGCGGAGATCTATAATCGCATAGAATATATGGAAAACACCTCAAATCAACTGATAGACCAGCAGTCAGATCCAATTATTAAGTTTGTAGAATTCGTCACTCCTTCACTCAGACCAGGTGATGTTTATAGGGCGAGGTTTACTATTAACAGAGAAAAACTCCGCCTTATAAGCCCGGGCGTTGAATTCGAAGAATCAGTGGAGCCGGCCGGCACGCCAGCAGAAAGTGCACTAAACTCTAGTCATGAAACCTCAAACCTCGACAGCGAGCTTGGGACAGATTGCGAGAATGGCCCCCTGTCAGATTCGGAACTAGAAAATAGATATAATGAATATATGGCTTTAGCCTCAAGAAATAGAAGAGAAATTGTTAGATCTTTTCGAGAGGCGGCCATAGAAAATTACAGTAACGAACAAAAAGCATCAGAGGCAACTGTAGAGCTTGGAGTCATAGGTAACACCCAATTGAGGTTCAACACAGGGCAACAAGGGTTCCTTGCAACCCTTGCAGAAGGCGCAGCTAGGTTTGGTACTTCAGGTGGTCACAACATTCCTTTCTCAGCAAACGATGCAACTGGAATAGAAAACCCAAGTCTTTCATCGATGCAGGTGAACAAAGATTTTAAATTTTTCAAAGAAGATGTTCTGGCTGCAGCCCGAAACTTGAAAGAGGCTTCTGAAAATTGTGATACATCAAAAATTAGATTTAAGCCGGCCTTTGCTGGTCAAGCAGAAGTAGACCACTTGAAGACCGCGGTCGAGGATTTGAAAAAAGTAATAGTAGCGCAAATACCGAATTATAATTTTGGAGAATCGAAAGGCGCCGACTACGCGAATGGCCTTTTTGGGGACACTTCGGCGACAGAAGCCAGCACTTCTATAACAGGTGTTTTTGGGGGAGCAGACTCTATACAGATCAATTTTGAAGCACATAAAAATGGCACTGGATTGACAATAAACAAAATCATTGCGGCAGGAAAGTTAATAAAAAGTCAAAAAGCTAAGAGTATTCTAGAAAATAGTGTCGCCCTCAAGAGGCCAAGAACATTAGCATACCTAGCACAATCAGAAGCCATGAGAGGCTCAGATCAAAGATTTTTAGAAAGCTTTCAAGACACTTTAGGCAAGCCCCTCGGTAGTGCTGCTTCGCATGCGACAGATTGGGCTTTGGATGGTCTTTCTGTTTGCGCTAGCGGCTTAGGGTTCGGTAAGAAAGGTTTGGCATTTATAATAAAATATACACCAAAAATCAAGGCGATAGAGCCCGAAAAACACAACCCTATCTATAGATATTATGAAGCAACGGTAAATGGCGCCACCGATACGGCAAAGGGTTGGTGGAAGGGTCAAACGGAAAACTTCACATCTCAGTTCTTGGAAGCTGATTTTGGAACAGATGAAGCCCTGGATCTCTTCGGCCCTGAGTGCACCAGTTATAGAGAATTATTGATGGACTTTGTGTATCACTTTTCTCCAGGAAAATTATTGTGTGACTACCTAAAGTGCACAAAAATACCAGCAGTAAGATTCGACATACCAAAATTCTCATTACCAGGCACTCCGGATTTTTCTATTTTTGGGTGGTATAAGGGTTTGATAGGTTTCTTGATGGACCAATGGGAACAGATATTAAATAGAATATTATGTTCTTTTGTAAAGATGTTGCTTCAATTTTTGAAAGTTCCAATTTGTGGAGAGCATTTAAGGGACGAATTATTCGGCCAGGCTGCAGCCGCATCACCATTAATGCAAAAGGCATTTACGAACGCTTTGACTGATCTATTTCTAAGCGAAGAGAGTATTGAAAAAGCACCTGAATTCATAGATGATATGGGAAAAATACTTACAGGTGAGGAATTGTGCAGAATTCTGCAAGGCGGCCCCATAGATGACCCAACCATGAACCTTCTTTTGAAACTGGCAAAGAAAGCGGGAATAAGAGAAATAAACGCAGAAGAAACACTAAGAAGTTTTTTTGAAACAATCTCTTTTTATATTCCAGAGTCAATGTGTCAGCAGTTGTCTCAAGTAACTAGAGTTATTGGCTCTTCAAGTTGCGAAGATACATCAAGTTATTTAGACCAAATAAGACGGCAGATGTTAGCTAATAACGCAACAGATGAGGAAATAGAGCATGCTCTTGACATGGCAAACAAAAACATGATGTCTGAAGCCACAGCCATCGAAGCTTTGATGCGTGGTGGTTTGTCTGCAGCAATGCCAGATATTGTGAATTTTTCAAATCCAGATTCTATAATGAATGGCCTTCCGCCTGTCTTGATGAAACAGATGTCAAACTCTGCAAAAGACATTTTTGACACAGCTAAAAAGGGCTATATCAGCTCTCTAACAGCATACTCGCCAGCATTGTTTTTGAAAAGCTCAAGGTTACCTATACCTTCCGATAGAGAATACAATGAAGAAGCGTCAATAATTGTGGAAACCATTGCAGAAAATCTTAAATTATTTTCGATGTTAGCTGACAGGGACAACAATGTAAGAAATCTAACCGAACAACTTCATGTATTGTATCAAGTCTACGAGACCGCTGAGTACAGAGATACTGGAATAAAAGTCATGCAAGCATACTCCGGATTTGCTTTTGTGCCAAATGGCTCTATTCCACAAGACTATCCAAATAATGGTGAGAAAATAGAATACGATAATAGAGGCAGCTATGGAAACATATTTGCCTTGGCCTTAAAGCCAATCGGCGTCAGTCAAGACTCATACAGATTCAATACTAACAATATACAAGACTATTCAAGAAGAAACAGAAACATAGAAATAGACGGAGATAATTCACCACTAAAAGACTTTAGATTTGTGTACAGATATAAGATAGCAAAACAAAGTGATATTCCAAACGCGCGCGAAAATATACTACTGGAACTGATATCAGATAGGTTGGGCGAACTTCAGGGAGAATTGCAAACACATCTTGAAAGTATATCCACTACAATAAACTACGATGGCTATTTAGATATCATAAGACAAGTAATGACACTATCTTATGAAAACGAAATCGAAAGAACAAGATCATCAAGGCAGCTGATAGAAGAGGCGAGCACGGGGAGAGAGACTCAAACTCTAAAGTTATCAGCTAATTTAGGACCAATTTCATCGAATGTCGAAATGCTGGAATTCAAGAGTCCAGAAGAATCAAATACTAGCGCCTTCGACCCGTATACCATTAGAATACAGGATAGTCCTCTTTTCCGCGGCCCAAAAACTTTCGAATATTGCGATACAATTCCTGGCCCGGGCCTAGATGAATCGAGTATAACTCCGGAACAAGAAGAAGAAAGACAAATATACGAAGAGGCGATCTCAGATATATCTCCAGGGTCTTATACTAGGCGAGAACTTTTTACCAGAAAGTTTTGGAATAGTATCAAAGATTCTGCAAATTCTATATATGACACAAGGCAAGATTTAGAAAACTTAGAAGACGGAGAAAGAGAAGACCTCTTAGGTATAAATAACTGGAATTCAGACCCAGAAAGCTTTATAAAAAGATATTTTTATAGGGAAGGAACATTACAGTTTTCAGAAGGTATTTTTGAGCAAATATTCTTTTCTCTAGAGAATTCTAGAATGTTTGATGAAGAAAATTACTACCCAGAACTAAAAAGAAGAGTGAACGGAGAGTTATATTTTTCACAAGAAGAGGGCTGCTACAAGAATAAATACAATGTATCCCAATTTGGTATTCTATCATTCGAAAAAATGGTGACAGATGAGTTGAATGACCAAATAAGAAAAGAGATGTCAAAACCGGAAAACAATCCAGAAAACTTAGATATTGATGATTTGGGCCCAATCGAAAAAGCAATTCAAAATGTTGCTCTTGTTGGTTTTGTTCGTGTATGTTTGGTGGAATTGTTGCTCAAGGGATCTATAGCATATTCTGTTTGGGACATAGAATCCATTGCCGACGAGCCATTCTTTCAAGATTTTGTATATGAGTTTATCTTTCAAGAATTAGAAAGCTCACAAATACTAGATGGGAAATGGAAAGACATAGCAGAGAGAGTGACAGGCATACAGCAATCAAAATCAGCATTGAGAAACTTGGTTATGACACAGGTGTACCAGGTACAAGATTCTTGCAAGAGAATTTTCGATAATCAAAGAGGAGTCGATTATTATAATTGGTTTATAATGAACTTTGTTCCGCAAACAAATGTATCTCGCATAGTTTCTCCGGGTAACCTAAACGAAATAAGATACAGAGTAGACCCAGTCTCCAACGAAGTGGTAGACATTGAGGGTAACAGAGTGCGAGACAGAGACATTGTTTTAGATCAAGTGCCGCAAGATTTTTACTGGCAACATCCACTTTATAGCGAACGTGCTAATAATGAATTCTTAGAGGGAAAAAAGAACTTTTTTCATATTGAGCACCTTCTAGAAGTGAGGGGCCCCCTAGCCAGAATGGAATCAATAATTTTGCCAAGTAGGGAAATAATACTCAATTTTATTGACGCCGATATTGCTAACTCACCAGATGAGCATCTGACAAGAGTAGAAAGAAGAAACAGGAATATAGAGAGGTTGAATTTAAGGGATTCTTTTTCCAGATTTACAAACCTTAGATTTCCAGATCTCAACGACTATGACCTGTTTCAGGCCGATTTACCGGGTTCATCAAGCGGAACAACAGCGGAAAGCACAGACGACGTTTCGGCCCTTTTTGAAGTATACCATGTAAGGGACTTCATTGATGGAATTCGTTCAATAACAGGCGGCGGAGATATGGAAAAACTCATCAGCCACTTGCTAGGCTGCATGGTATACGAAGAAGGTAGGGATACTGATGATAGAAGATACACTCCCTATCCTGCAGCTAATAGCTTTCCAGATTCTATTCGAAGGACACCCACGAGATTCATAAGAAAAGAAAGAAGGATTATAAACTTTACAAAAGATTTCGTAACTGAACCAATCGATACAATCAGGGATGAACACGCCTATTATTACAACGGCCTACATGCTTATGATGTCAGCTCTTCTCCCGATGGTGGTTTGATCATCGACGGCCTAGTGTCGTCTGACTATATCGAAGGAGACGCAGTGAGAAATCGCGATGTAACACAGCCATTCGTTGATTTTTTCCCATATGTTGAGCGTACGCAAAGAGATACTAAGTATTACATATTACCAGCGAATGGCGAGGAATATCTTCATTTAGTAAATGATATCAATGATGGTGATATGGAGCTATTAGAGGCCAATCCCGGATTCATAGATCTGGTTTCAAGAGATAATAACCATGACTACAGAAGGTATAGAGGTTCTAAGTTTGATAATTCTGTAAACGTAGAGACGTTTAAAGACAGTACAGCAAATACGCTTATTAGAGCATCTGTAGGTTCTGTGCACGATATCTCACTACTCAGGGGTCACACTTTCGGCCGTGACTTAGACGGGGATTATGAATCTGGTCCCGGTGATTCTTTAGAACATGTCAGAGATCCTAATGATAATTTTGCACCACAAAGAGTTTATACTAATCCAATTGGAAAAATAAGGACAGAACAAATATACGATCGTATAAAACAAATATACTCTGACGATGAGGGCCCATTATACACAGAAGAGGTATGGAAAGAAACGGTATTTACTTTTGCAGATACAGCTTCTCTGATAATAGGGATGAACGGATCATTTTCTATAGGGGAAACGCAAGACCCTTCTGTTATGAATTTTTCCCCATCAGAAGAATTGATGGGCAGTTTCTCTTCAGCAATGAATCAAATTCAACGTCTATATGGCGAGGCCGCCTCCCCTATCAATGACGGCGTGGCTTTTGCCACGCGGAACAACGCCTGGCTAGAATATGGCACTGGCGATGTCAAACTAACACAGACCGGCAGGATTCTCTATAGCAGGGACATCGACGGCCGTGCAGCACCATTTCTGGCCCGCCCAATGGGAATAGATAGACAGACTAATTACAGCAATACTTCTTATTGGACAGCGCCAACAATAAATACTACAGATGTAACAAGATCTAAGTTTTACGGCCGAGACCTTGCAGTGGCGCCTATAGATTTTTCTGCAGCAAGAGAAAAATCTAAAATCTTGCTCCACCAGACTCCAGAAAGAACAGAAGAAGGTCTGTCAGTTGAACAAGATAACTTACTACCAGCTAATTTTTATAAAATTCCGATTAGAGTGTTGTTAACTCAGGTGTTTGATGAGGGTAGTGTCACTCCAAAAGAAGCTTATTGCCGAATCGTTCCGCCTGAATACATAAGAAATATACACGATATCCTGACACCCGACCGCGCCCCCAACGCCGACGGCCTGGGCTTTGCTCACGCGGTGCAAGAAAACACTGAAAAGCTAAATGCTGCCTTAAACGGGATCATGTCTGAATATGTAGCATTTGTCGATCAAACACACAGGGATGTATCAGAAGATATCGCACAAAGGTTTGCCGACAATATGCCCTTTGACGAAGCAAGAAACTTAGCACTAAAAATTGAAAATATTAGAGAGTATCCAGGATATGAAGAATTTCCAGATCTAACAACAGACTTTATAAGAGATCATCGCGCTAATGAAGAGATCTATGTTGCAAATCCAGCAAATCCAGATATAAACAATCAATTTTGTTCAATCGAGCGAATTTATTCAAGAATATTCGAGAATGAAACAAGCTCGCCGACCTTCAATAGTGACGACGAATTAGATAGACTCTTCGCCGACCGCGGCAAACTGTTGGCAAAATCACAGTATAGGACACCACAAGAAAATATGGATGGTACTGGTGTCTTATTCTATCCATCAGGAATTGATTCTCGTGTGCCAACAGTTGCAAATTTCACGCGCTACGAAGAAAATGGCAAGTATATCAAGAGAAACCATCTAAGATCTTTTCACTTTTTTTATGAAGACGTTGATGTTTTTAGTTTTGCCGGCTTTCACAAAATGTCTTTTTCTTTGGGCAATGTTATAGAGGATTATACTAACAGTAGAAGATCAGATTCTTTATGGGGCCATACTTCTAGGAAATATACTACTGGAAATGATGTTCAGCCTGCCTCAGCAATTCGTGATATATTGGGCGGCCCACTGGGAACAAATTCCTACATGAGAGCAAATTTGACAGACTATAACCGATCTCCATGGCAGCAAAATATACCATTATGCTTAAGTTATTCGGATAAGTTTCAGTGGGGTTCAAACATCGCCCGCAACGGAGGCCGCCATCATCGCCGCCAAGAATACAGAAAATTGACACCGTATACAATTTGGACAATGAATCCGCTGCCTCAAAAAAGGGCGGAACTATACTGGAGAGTATCTGACAACGCCCAGTGGCCTGGCGGCAATGAGCTAGATGGCTTCCGCACCCGAGTAAGTAAAACTCAGGAAGAAATTGACCGTGACGGAATACTCGAACCCAGTTATTATTATTATGAATCACCATGGAAGCAGCCTGGTTTCTGCACTATATTCCCAGGTGAAAGGGACGTTGAAGATATTGCCATACCACGCGATGATGTAGCTAGAGATGACGACTACAGGGGAGTAGTAAAATATTTACACATCTTGGGAGATCAATATGATCCTGACTTCATAACAACTGATCGCCCGGTAGGAATTCAGATTGACGGCCCGGGCTACAATAATGTCAACTACAACAAGATGGAAACTTTTTTCACAAAAGAGGCGGGATCATCTTTATATATAAATGACGGCCGTATATCTTTAGAAGACCTTAGTCTGTTTATTTCAAGTTTAGTATCTTATGTAACTGTAAGTAATACATCACTCGACCGCGGTAACCCGCTCTCGGTGTTTGATTTTACAAAATTTGCGTCTGAATTTAATGCTGGAAGACTCGTTCAATCAACTATCCCACTCACCCCGGGAGACGAAGATAGAGCTCCTTATGCAATATCTGACGCTTTTATATTAAGCAGCATAGATGCTCAGACACAAGAGCAGATTCGCGCTATACCAAAAGATCTTGCGATCTCTGCATTTGAAAGTGTATATAATGTAATCACAAAGCTTTATTATAAGTCAGTATACTCAACATCTTTTTGCGTAGAGTCCGAATATACTATGCAAAATGAGCACTTTTTGTCCTCTAGCTACCGCTTATATTATCTGCATAGTTTCATGAAGATGGTGTTAGAGACTTCAGCTGCATATACTTCTGCAGAGATATTGTATCTTTTGGCAGTTTCAGGCCGCCCAAACTTTGCAAAAACCTTGCAGCGCCCAACCACTGACGAAGGTCTTTATAGTTTAGAGCAGTGGATAGATTTTATATACAACAATTCACTAAGACCAGATGCCTCTACAGTTGAGAGAATGAGGTCAGATTTAGATATTGAAGATATCGATTCCGGTAATATTTCGAAGTTTCTTTCAAAGTTAGACTTTTATACTTTCAGCGAATTAGTGTTAGAACAGCAAGATCGAAACAGCTTTCTATCAAATTACTCTCAAAGGCAGTTGGGAGTGAATTTATCACAAGGTACAGAGGAGGTATATTATGAAGACGTATATAGAAATGTTATGTCGGCGATTCACCTAAATTCTGAAATGCTAGAGCATCAAAAACTTTCATATCTTCGACCAGGCCAGCGCCAGGAATCCATAATAACAAGGCACGCTGATCAATATAGAGCGGCGTTTACTAGGCATTCGGGTATATCCGAAAATTTTATAAGATCAGCCTTACTTGATCTCTCTGGCTTTGATGGTCAAACCCTCAGCGGCCTTTATCGTAGAAGTGAAGTGAAGCAAGTATCTAGACTTGTGGCAAACTCCTATTTAGGTCAAGATGGTGATGGTGATTTGACGGAGCAGCAATACAGAAACTTTGTTAATCAATCCGGCCCAATACAGAAAATTTCTGAAGAATATAGAAGCTTCTTGATGTTTCTGGGAGATGAAGAAAAGTCAAGGTATCTAACATCCCCAGTATCAAGTTATGATGAGACTCTTAGTGAATTTGGGTCTAGTGATTTTACTTGTATAAATTGGAATACTTTTGAGTTTGATTTCAATAGAAGGAAAAACTGGATGACCCAGGAGCTTATAAACAATAATGATTCTAAACAGGTATTCAATTATATATATCCAATAAAAAGGTATCAGGCAGTTTCCACTGCGTTTGTTACCTCTATGCTCGCAGGCTATGGAGATATGAGAACAGTTATGCAATCTCCCAAACGCGCACTGGCATTTTTAATGGCCGCTACAGGAATGAATTCATCAGAGCGCTTGCAGATTTTAGATTCGCTGAGTCAATCTGATTTATATAATTTTGCAACAAATAATGCAACATCCAACGCCGCGGAGATGAAGTGCTTCGACTTTCCTAATCTTTTTGGCGAGATTATTGAGGACTTCTGGGATAGGCTACTGGAAATGATATTGCTGTTTCCAGCGATATTGTTTAGAGGCATGGCCTCTGCAGTAGATCCTGCTTATAAAGAGATGAAATTACACTGGGATAATTGCGATATTGACAAGTTGAAATGGTCAGCAGTGCAGTGGAGTCCAGAGTGGAATAAGAAGTATAAAGGTGAGGTGGAGCAGCTTACCGCAGGACTAGACAAGATTCCAGACGGTCTCAAGACGGGCAGATATGCACCACTTGTTTCCGCTTTCGGCGGCGATCTGGCGTATTCTATAGGTAAATTATTTGACGTGATCAACGGCCCCAGCACAACACCAATGAAGAGGACAATGAAGCACTTTTTAGGTTATATGTATAAGGGCCCCATTGCCCTTGTTGACGGCGCATTTGTTTTTGATATACCTTGTAGGGAAGACGAAGAACCACTCTGGGAAACAGAAGAAGCAAAGCCTTGGAATTTCGGCCGCTATGGACATCCGCTAAGCCCATTGACAGCCTTGGCGTTATCTTTCCAAGAATTGCCGGGAGACATCCGTCAGAGGGAGCTTTCCGGCTGCGGAGAGACCCCATATTCAAAGGAGCAAATCCAAAATGCCCCAGAGTGCCCCAACAGCAACGAGGAACCTAAGCCATTTGGAGACATGCCAACCCCTGAAGAATAACATCAGCGAAAGAAATTATGATTCACAGTACTATTTAAGTTTGAGGTTTATAATATGGCGATATACAACGTACCAAATCAGCTGCAACCTAAATGGCCGCTGCGAATTGATGACACTTTCGGGCCCTACGCATCAGTTGCTAATGTGCAAGAATCGATAAAACAAGATTTTGTGTTTTTGCTCAAAACAGTGCAGGGCGAGTGGCCAAATAGACCAGACTTAGGAATCGGGTTGCCAACATACTTGTTTGAAACTTATGGATCAGAAGAGTTATCAAATATTCGATATAAAATAGCAGAGCAGCTAAAGAAGTATTTACCTATAGTGAGTCTAGGGTCTGCAGAATTTGTGAGTACTGAAAATGATCAAGACAATCTATCAACTGTATTGAGGATATCATATACCATAAGAAACTTAAATGCAACAGACACATTGGAGATAAACCTGACAAAAGTTGAACCAAGTGAAGTGTACATAGGCGACCTTAATAGTGAAATCGCAAAGATGGGAGGATTCGAATAAGCCATGACTACTACCAACAGGACAAAAAACGTCCAACCTGTCGATTATACAAAAACTGCGTTCAATGAAATAAGAGAACAGTTGATGGATAATGTAAAGAGATACTATCCTGACACCTACAAAGATTTCAAGAAGTCATCATTTGGATCTCTGATGTTAGACTTGGTCTCTTATATAGGAGATCAGTTACATTATTATATGGATCACAATGCCAATGAGGCAATACCGTACTTTACAAAAGACCCTCAGATATTGATACAACACATTCAGGCGTATGGGGGAACACCGGAACTAAACCCGGTCGGAGTGGGAGAGGTTGACATCACAGTCCTTCAGCCGGCCAGCGCAATAGGTCCTGGCCTAGAGACTGCATATGAGATAAATCTAAAAGCAGGATCTACTTATAGATCTCAGGGCGGAACAACGTACACACAGATAAATGATGTAACACTAAATGAGAGCAATTCTAGAATCTCAGCCTATAATTTCACAGCAGATGGATTCAGACCAGAATACTATATCCTAAAAGCAAGAATCCCTGTTATTTCTGGCGAAGAGCGTACACATACTGTTGAGGTCGGGGCCCATCGAAGGTTTGTAAAGATAGAAATACCTGACTCCACTATGACCGAAGTGATAAAGGTAGAAGACAGTGAAGGTAACTTATACTTTCAAGTTGATAATCTTAGTCAAAATGTTATTTATCGCCCAATTCGAGACCCTGAAAATAGAGACCCCATGGTCTCTTCAATATTAAAAGCAAAACCAGTACCAAGAAGGTTTGTCTTAGAAAAGGGTCTAAATAGGAACTATCTCGTATTCGGCCACGGCTCAGATGCAGACCTAAAGACAAATTCAGTTGCAGACCCATCTAAAGTGGCAGTGAAGTTATCAGGAAAAACATACATTTCCTCACCTTCTCTTGACCCAACTAGGTTGGCGTCTTCTGATCGTCTTGGGATCTCACCACAGAATACAACCTTGACTATAACCTACAGGAGTAACACTTCTTTAAATTCGAATGCTGCAGCCGGAACAGTTAACCAGATTGTGAACCCTATCATGTCTTTCAAGAATGAGCAGAATTTAGATTCAGCAAAAGTCAATTTTATAAGACAAAATGTTCAGGTCTCTAACGAAGAACCTATCAATGGGAATATTTCAATTCCCAATACAGAGGAATTGAAAAGAAGGTACTTAGGCACCTTCGGTGCTCAAGGGAGGGCGGTCACTCGACAAGATTATGTGTCCGCTATCTATAGTATGCCTGCAATATATGGGGCGATAAAAAGAGCGTCAGTAGTTAGAGATGATAACGACCTTAGAAGGAATCTGAACGCTTACCTTATCGCCGAGGGCGCCGACGGAAAGATGCAGAAACCTTCATCTTTACTAAAGCAAAACACAAAAACATGGATAAACTCTGTACGAATGATATCTGACAGTATTGACCTATTTGATGCAAATATTATAAATCTTGGAATAGAGTTCAGACTCAGTCTTCAGACCGGTGTCAATCAACAGACGGCTATAGAAGACATAAAGAAAAGATTATTTGACGAACTTTCAGCAGTGCCACCCGAAATTGGCGAACCACTTTATATAACAGAGATAATGAGAATTGTACAAAACATTCCTGAAGTAGACAGACTATCCCCAAGAGACGGAATCGTGGTTACCTCTTTGACCGGCAATAATTACACTGACTATTTTTATGAAATTAGAGAAAACACTGCACCTGACAACAGCTACATCTATATACCGCAAAATAGTATATGGGAAGTAAAGTTTATCGACGATATCAAAGGAACGATTTTAGCATAATGAGTATTAAAAGATATAATTCAGAAAAAGATAACACAATCTCAACTGCATATAGGGAGAATTTATCTGCCAGATCTACAAAGGCCAACATGGGCGCGTCTGATATCTTAGAGATATTTTCAATATATGGTCAAGCTGCCAGCAGCTCAGTTGAAAAGACCCGCGTCCTGATGCAGTTTCCAGTCAGTGAGATAGCAACAGATAGGTCCATCGATGTCCTGCCTCAATCAGGATCTGTAAACTATAAGCTTCGAGTACATAACGTTTCACACGGACAGACAACACCAGAAGACTACCAATTGTCTGTGCACCTTTTGGCAAGATCTTGGAATGAAGGTGACGGCCTCGACATGGAAAACTATCTAGATCTTGAATCCAGCAACTGGCTTTCAGCTTCTACTGGAATTGCATGGCACAGTACAGGTTCGGACTTTGTAAGCAGCGACTTTGTTACCTCAAGTGTGATACCTCTTGAATATAACCAATTTTTAAAACAGGGTACCGAAGATGTCAATATTGATATAACAGGCTTAGTTGAGGAGTGGGTAAAATATAATAATGATGCTGCCCTCCGTGCTACTGGTAGCATAAACCTAGTAAGTAATTTGAATGAAAATGATATAATCAAACTAAGATCGCATGAAGGGGAAGAAGTGACCTACACCTTTATAACGTCTTCGGGATATTCTTTGGGCCAATCAGTTTTCTTAAAATTGAGCGGCTCAAAAGAGGGAACAATAAGTGCACTAAAAGATTCAATATCTGGAGATTTTTCAGGTACATTGCAGACAACGCTCGAAGGAGCATATTTGTCTCTCACCCAATCAGTTGCTGGTTTACATGGAAACACGGTTGTTTCCACTTCTGCTCCGCCAGCAAGAATAACTTACAACAGCTTTGATGGTGGCACCGGAATGCCAAATTACGGAGTGTTACTAAAGCTTGACCACACATATGAAGATGGCTCACGCGAACACTCTTATTATACTAAAAAGTTTTATTCTAGAAGTTCTCATGAATTCTTTCTAAAGCCTAAAATTGAAGCTCAGTGGGATGGTTCGATAAGAGATGACAGAGGCTATATACTTAAGTCTAGTTCTTTGGCGCCTGCTGCTGACAACTTGAATAGTATTTATTTTTATAATCGAGTTAGGGGACAGCTATCTGATATACCCACAGGAAGTAATACAACAATTGTTGCTAGTCTTTATCACAAAGATGAATTGGGAAGCACTTTCTTGAGAGCAGAATCACTCTCACCTAGCGCAGGAGGTGTATCAGATGCCCCCTTACAGTTTATAACTGCCAGCCGCGAAAGCAAGGGGGTATATAAGGCGCAATTTGCTTATGCTGGAACAGCCAGTTACTTATACGATGTATGGTCCTCTTCAACAAGTCATCTGGATTCTACGCTAGCAACAGGTTCGGGGTTTACAGTCCACACTGAGAGTCCAGACAATCATTATGAAACTCCCAGCTACAAGTTATCGATAACCAATCTAAAGGATACCTACTTACAGAGCGAGAAGGCAACGCTTAGAGTGTACACTAGGAACAAAAACTGGCAACCAACTGTATATACGAAAGCCCGCAGCACAGCGCCCGTAAACACGATAAGGGATCTTTATTACAAAATAACTAAAGTTTCAGATAATTTTGATGTAATATCGTATTCAACAGGAAGCGTACCTAGTTATTCTTCTTTATCATATGATGTTAGTGGCTCTCACTTTGATTTAGATATGAGCATACTTGAGCCCAATAATGCATATGAAATATCTTTTGTTTCAAAAGACGGCTCTAATTATACAGAGCAGCAGGAAAAGTTCAAATTTAGAGTAGACCCATGAAAAGAAAAGATAATGATCTCCCTAACTCCATAGAAGAAGCAATTAGAGCGAAAACGTTTCAAGGAAACGAAAGAGCTGCGCTGTCATCAGCAGATGCAGACCAAAGAAACAGCACTCTAAGCTCAAACGGATTCCCAGAGGCCTATAGAAAGCTATTGGAAAGGGTTATACCTTCTGTAGATGTCCGAGACCCTTCAACCTGGGCAGTCTACGGCAGCGCAGAGAAATATTATGAGTCTGCTTTCTCATACATTTCTGATTCATACCCTTACGACGGCTCAGCGCTAGAAAAAATCAACTGGTCTCTGAGCGCTAGCGCGATTGACCTGGCAATATTGCAGCATGAATATCCAAAAACAACTGGATATGTTGACATTGCAGCTTCTGGCTGGGGTACCACTGCTGCCACTTCTGGAAGATATGGATTATCAAACAACCCACAATATATAAAGTTTTCTGGAGGACCCTACATAGGTAGCGTGTTTGATTCCTCAACCCAAAGAGGTAGTAATCTTAAAATAGATGCGTCTAAAGGAAACACTGTAGAATTTTGGATGAAAAAAGATGCATTTGTTTCAGATGCAAATACACAAACAGAAGTCGTCTTTGATTCTCACACCATAGACTTTGCAGAAGGGAACTCATCCTATGGCAGGTTTTTAGTAGAACTGAGTTCTAGCGCGGGCTCACCATTTTATGTTACTTGTATGTCTGGTACCGCCGGCGCCGACAGGCAGCAGATAGGCAGCGGAGTTACTTCTGCAGCCGTCGCGGATGGAAACTTTCATCACTATGCAATATCGACCTTTCACACTGGATCAAATCTTCTCTTAGATTTCTATATTGATGGTATATATAATAGCACAACAACGGTCAGCGCGCCCTCTTTCGGCGCAGTGACAGGTTACTTTAATGGTGCCATCGGCGCATTACGCGCTCAAAAGAATTCCACTGGCGGCTTGGGCTATGGCCAATTTAGTGGATCTGTTGATAGTTTTAGGTTTTGGAAAACCAAAAGAACGGCAGAAGAGATAGGTAATTATTATGATTTCTCGGTAAACGGCGCCACAGACACAGAGACAATCGATAGTGTCTTAGGGGTTTCTTATAAATTCAACGAAGGTATAACAGGCATCACCAGCCAAGATAAGGTAGTGCTAGATTATTCAGGAAGACTTAACAACGGTGAATTTGTTGGATACGCCTCATCAAATAGGAATGCGTCATCAGCAATAACAAAGGCTTCAGTAACAACACAATCTGAAGTTGGGGATCCTATACTAAACTCAAAATCTAGCTTGGTAACCTCAAAACTATCAGAACTAATAGAGATAGGAAAAGCTTACGACAAGAGAAATAATAGCTCGATTTTCAAGACAGTGCCCCAATGGGCTTATGAGACAAAAGAGGGTTCGAGTAATCTAGACAGCAATTTCTCTATTCTGCTTCAGACCATCGCTGAAAAATTTGACTCTATTAGAATGATGATAGATGGCGTGCCTAGAATAGGCTTCACACAATATAAAGATTTCGTTTACTCAAAGGGGTCAGCAAATCACTCTGAAAATTTTAGTACTCTTCTGGGATGTTCAGGTGACTTTGATCTATCTTATGGCCTGCTGCAGTCGGAAGAGAATTTTTCAGTGCAAAACCTTATAAGCAGAAATTTTTCTGTTGAAGAGAGTCCCGTAACTAATAAGACTGATATAAATGAGTTTTTCTATAATCTAAAATTTGATCTTGTTGACAAAAATAACGGACTGTCACACCACTTTATACACTCAAAAGCAGAAGCGGTAAAGAACAGAATATTAAACGCAATACACATAAATCTTCCAAAGATTTATAAAACAAAAGGCACTTATGAATCTTTTAGAAACCTTATAAGATGTTTTGGGGTAGACGAAAAACTAGTAATACCAAATGTTTATGCACAAAACATTGAAAAAGAAATAAAAGATGAACCGATATACGAGGCCTACGGTGCTCAACTGTTATCTTTTACAGGTTCGAATAGAAATGTAACGCTACATCAAACTGCTAGTACATCAGAAGAGAGGAACTATATTGGAGGAAAGGCTACTCCAGCTGCTTTTACTATGGAGTGCAAGGCCTTTATGCCTGCTCTAACAAGTGATAATAGTACCGATCTAACAACTTCTATTTTTGGCATGAACGAGGTTACGGGAAATGTTTTGGAAATTACGGCAAACAACAATTCCGGCTTAGTTGTCACCGCAGTGAAGTCAAAGAAAACGAACAACGGCGCAAAATTTAACTTATCATCATCATCAGGGGTTTTTACTGAAATAACCACAGATTATTTTAGGGAAGTCTTTACCAATAAGCCTTGGTTTTTATCGATAAGATTTTCGGAAGATACTGACGCGTCATTTTATAATGTGAACAACAAGCTCACATCTGATAAGAAATATAAGGTTGAATTTGTTGGGTACCAATATGAGCAGGATCTTAAAATATCAAGCTTTCATCTATCTTCTTCAATTAGTTCGACCAATTTTCAAAACATCCTATCAGGAAACAAGAGCGTATTCCTTGGTGCAAATAGGCAGGGAGTTACTGGATCGCTTATTAATAGCAGTGACTGCAAGATAATATCATTTAGTTATTGGGATGATTATATAAATGACTCAGAATTACAACTTCATGCTCAAAATGCTGAAAACCTCGGCCGCCTGAATCCGCTAGAAAACAGAAAATCAAACCAAGGAGACAATATTGACAGCAGTGATTCTCTAGTTTTGCATTGGCAATTTGAAGAAGTTGACAATCTGGATGCAAATACAACTTTGGTTTACGATCATTCAAGTGGGTCAGTAAGGGATATAGTTTCGTACGGAGCACTAGGATATAAGTACCCAGGGGTAACTTACAACTTACAAAATCAAGAAACTATCACACAGGTAGAGTTCCCAGACAGTATAAGACACATACCAATCGATAATCTTTATTCCAGATCTAAAGTGGAAATAAAAAGCAGAGAAATAGAATCTTTTGAGCTTGAAAGTAGGCCAATAACCTACCTTTACACTTTTGAAAAAAGTATGTATCAGGCAATTTCAAGAGAAATGTTGAATATGATAGCTGGAGTCTCTGCTTATAATGAAATAATAGGTGAACCAGTATATAAATACAGGCAAGAGTATAAGTCTTTAGAGAAACTTAGAGACAAATTTTTCTCAAAAGTTGAAAATGATATATCTCTTGAGAGGTTTATAGAATACTATAAGTGGATAGATTCAGCTTTAGGGAAAATGTTAGAGCAGTTACAACCGGCTACTTCGGCTATGCACGTCGGCTTAGAGGACACGGTTGAAAGCCATACGTTTGAGAGAAACAAATACAAGCACCAGTCACCTCAGTTAGAATATAAAGACCCTAAAATAAGTGGCCAAATCCTTGGCGTAAACGAACTTTTATATGATTGGGAGCATGGGCATGCCCCATTGTCAGACAGCCAGTCTGACAACTGTTTATGGTGGAAAGAGAGGGCGGATAGAGAGGACGATCATAAGGTATCCACAGACCTAGATGCAAAGAGGGAAGATCTGAGAAGAATATCAGTAACTGATGTTAGTGGCTCCACTTACGCACTTAGAAGACTCTCACGTCCATATCGATTTACTGGCGATAATATAAAGACAATAGAGATAGGTTCGAACAGAAATGCAAACAAGAACAAGGAGCTTTACAAGCTTGTAAACACTGGCAAGAGTATAGTTATTAACAAATCTGATATATACGAATTTAAGGTTTGCGATGATGTTCTATCTCCACAAGCCGAAAAGGTTTATTCTGCAAAGACAAACGTAACAGAAACAGTAAGCTATTTAGACGCAGACTCCGATATGTTGTTGCCATTTAGCATGTACAGTTCATCAGCGCCTTCGCCAAATACTGGCTTGTTCAAAGATAAGCTAAAGATAACTAATAATCATGATGATAATGTACCGTCAATACAATCGACGTTCTCTAGAATTCACAACGGTGGCATGCCACATAGAAGAGTGTTAATCAACACGCCGGATATTGATCGCCCAGAAGCATATAAAATCACTTTGTCAACTAACAAGATGACCATAGAGCAAGCTTCTGGGGCTCGTTCACTGTACGAAAGAGGCACGGGCATCAATTCTGCATATATATTTCAGAATATAAAATCAACAACAGGATCTCTTCCAAATGCACTTGGCAACTATAGCCACGATTATGATATTGTTATGACAGCCGGCCGCAGCGCCAACAATAGGCATCTGGCGGAGACATCCAGTTTTAGTATTTTACCAGTATCTAGTAATTACATATCTGGTTTACCAGATTACAAGACTCCAATTAGAGCTAGAAACGAGCATGTTATAGTTAATACTTTCTCCTCTCCTGGAGGGCCAGAAACTCAGGGAGCGTATGGCAGGGATAAGGAGACGGGAGAGTTTTCGATATATAATACAATAAACTATAGAAATCTTTCAGTAAGAGACCCTCTAAATAAGTTACATTCAGAGAAGACAGAAAAGCGCGGATATCGTTCAGGGTCTGCAACACAGGCTTCTGTGCACATGACAAATAGAAACAACCTTTATGTAACGGGAACATACTCACAAAAGACAAAGCAAGATAACTTTTTTGTACAGCATCCAATTCCACAGAATGATTTTAGTTATTCTTGGATAACTGCAAGTGCTATGAATACTAAATTTGATTTTGTTAAGAAAAATGCAGGCTTCGGACATCAGCATAATTTTGCAATATCTTCAAGTATTCCTTTTGGCGCCACTGCAGCTACGGCAATCATAACGTTTACAGACGCTAACACTGCCCCATCTAATGGGGAGAAAATAACCCTAACTTCTTTTGATGGGACAGAAGTTACTTATTTTGCGTCAACAGGATCAATAACATCTTCAACAGTAATTAGCGCACCAACTTCGGGACTTTCACCCGGCGCCACTAGTGCCCAGAGTCTTGCAGATCAAATTGATAGAGAACTCGGTTTTCCAAGTGCCCATTTTGGAAAAATAAAAGCAGAATACAATGCAGTTAGTGCCACAAATATACAGGTCATTCTTACGCAGCTAACAGGTGGTACCGCTGGTAACACAACAATAACTAGCAATTTGTCTAACGTGGCTGCTCCTGCATTGTTCGCTGGTGGCAAAAACGCCGGAACAAACCACTACAAAAGCAGTGAATCTATACAGTTCCTTAGCGCAAGTGTCTACGGAAGCGCGCATACTGAGATATCCTCTGGTACAGTTTCTCATAAATACGGACGAACTTTTGGAGTCGAGACGCCCATACCGGCAGATGGCGTAGTCTCTGCAACTACATTCGATGATTTTATTCCTGTTGATTTCGTTGGATTGAATACAAATATTCATGAACAATTAGATGCGCAAAGTAACACTCTAGGCTCCGCGCTCACCATAACTTTCAACTCTATAAGCACGGATAACAACTATATTAATCAGGACTTTGTTGATGGTCCGGATCTCCTCGTCGTCCCGGGCGACTCGCAAACGCAAGAAACCTGGCTAAACCAATCTGATACACGCCATGGCGTAGCAGCAACACTAAACTCTGCAATCTTGAACAGGCAAGGTCCATATGGCTGGCCATCATGGAAACAACTAAGGACCGCTCAACATCCTATAGCGCGCTTACATAGAAGGACGAATACAATATCCAGAGTTTACTTGGGTATCCCCCTGGTAGGAACTGGCTCAATATCCACTACAGTTACAACTCCAAGCATGAACATTGGGGCCTCTCTAATAGGAGGCTTATCAGATGCGTATGAAAGAGCCCGTGATGACAGACTAGTCCTTGCACAGACTAAGTCTAGACTAGTAAAAAATTATAAAGAGTCTCCCGTTACTACAAATTTTTCTCCTATAAGAATGGTAATTCACGGACCAGGAGAAGCTGATCAGATAAACAGAGCAGGTGAATGGGTACCAGGTCTAGACTTTAGAAGGCCTCAGTACTTTACTACGTCAAGCGTTGAGGGGCAACTTCTTTACCAAAATAATAGGGAATCAAACTGGTTTACCACAAACCAATATTACAGAGATAAAAGAATTGATAATAGTTCTATTTTCATAAGTTCAGAAACCTTACAGAATGATTTTGTAACATTTTCAAATAAAGAGTTACTAAGAGATATGGGCCACGTTTTAGATAAGAAACACAGTTTCTTTTCATTTGCAGATAACATATTTTCATCATTAGAATCACAAAACCCAGTGTCCTCACCAGAAGAACTCGAAGGAGATAATTTAGATCTAGGAAAGCAGGTTGAGCTTTGCTATACTGAAACAATCTATCCTAGAGAAGAAAATATGTTCCTAAGTCAGACAAGAAAAAGAGAGTTGTTTGACTACCATCCGTGGGATTCTTTGAGGACAGCAAGAGACATACTATTTTCTGGAAGTGTAAATTACAGCAAAGATTATCTAGTCACCACAGCGAGATTAAAAGCTTTCCCCACCTCTGTTGACTATACAGATTCTGATAGTAGCAGACTAGCACATTATGGAAAGTACGATATTATAAACATAGGCACTGTTCAGTCTGGATCAGCAGCTGGTGCTTTCGGAGCAGATAATTTAGAGTCTTATCGTCATATAACTTCTTCTACTTGGCCGCTAGATGCGAGAACGGACTTTTCAAAAAAACCAGTAAATATTCACAATTCTTTTTTCAATCTTGGAGCTAACTTTTTAAGCCTTTTTAGTTCAAGAACTGCTGCCTTTCCGAATGCATACGTAGCCCAGGGATCCTCTGGAGAAGGTATTTTACAGAATGATTTCAGTACTTTTCCTTTAGGGTACAACAATCTTTATGGCACGCCGCCATTCTCAACAGTATACAATAGAAGAATACCACAATTTGTCAATGAGGAAACAATATTCTTAGCAGGAGAGGCAAAATGGGAAGCAGCTGACGCCACCCTTGGTCCGTTCTACGATTCTTATGATCAGTATGCTGAGGAAATTAGACAGACGTCAAAAGATCACTCCCTAGTACCAGAATTCCGGATTAGTGAATTTACAGAGCAAATCTTATCAGGCGAGAGAGAATATCCAGCAATCGGAGCGGACTTCTTAATTATGACAGGCACATCAAATAGTCAGTCTTCTGCAGATGTTTCTGTCGGCGGCCAATTCTTTAAAAGCTATTCCAATTCTGAATTCTTGAAATACTTTTCCACTTATGATGAAGAGGTAGCAGGGGACCCTCAAGACCCTAAAAACAATATTCAGCATGCTAGAATAAATTTTAGGTGCAAAGCTGCAATGAAATTTTTGCCATATGAGGGATTCTATCCAGCTGAGCGCGCCACAGAAATCACTAGACTGTTCAACAAATTATATCTAAGTGATTCAGTTGTAGATTCTGCTAGAATTGGTAGAATCCCTCAAGATCTAAAAGCAAATCAAGTCTATAGATTTGCAAAACTTAGAGCAAACGCTTCAAGATATCAAGTTACAAAGCCTTTGTTCGGTCCTGGTATACTTTTCAACTCCATCAAAGCCGGCCTGGCCGTAGACTATCCAATATTTTTTACGGACTATTCAAGTGTTATAACACAATTTGAATCTAGTGCATCTTTAGGTGTAGCAATTCAAGACTTCAAGTCTCTAAACATTAGCAGTACATCAAATTTTACAGGCTCTATAATAAATGATACAGCCGACGGCGATACTGGTATACCTAGAATCAAGAGCTACACAACATCTAGAGTAGAATTTGAGGATATGTTAAATCCTGTCAATCTATACGGAGAAACAGTCTATGACAATGAGCCTCACCCAAGCGCGAGTTTGGTATACGGAAACGATCAATGGCATAAAATTATTGAGAGGCCAACAACTTTTGGAGGCCTTAACAATGCAGACATGTCTCAGAGGTTGGGACTTAGACTCAACAATACTAGGGAAGCCCTTTCTAGGCAATTGCTACCTTATACGTTGGCCATGCAAAACTTTGCAGCAGAATCAGTAAACTTTTTTGTTGAAGACGGTCATCTCACAACAATTATGTCAAAGCCTGTAGATGAAACATTTGTTTCAGGAACGACTTATAAGATGAAAGTCAGGGTCACAAATGTTGATACGACAATGTATGATCGCCACTCAGCCTTTGGCCCTCCAGTAGACGATAGTGGCGACGGTGTCCAGGTCACAAACTACACCGCTAACACACCGGGAACAAGAGCCTCAGTTGAGTTTGCTTTCCGCGACTGGGAAGCTGACGCCGCTCAGATAAAAAGTATAGTCGCAGAAAACGCAAACAATGTTTTGCCAAGTATATCTTGGAATGTTAATTCAGTTTCTGGATCGAGCGGCGGCGATATTACTTTTTACAACAGTGCAACTTATACTCCAACGCTAGCGTCTACTGCTAAACAGATGTATGTCGATCTGAGCTCATTTTCTATCGATGTTGGGAAAAACTTAGCAACAGCGTTTAGTTCTTCTATAGACCTGAGCGGCTCAGTCTTGAATGCAACTGGGGGCACAGGCGGTGTAGGTTATCTTTGGCAAATAACTAAGACTGACGCGACAGTTAAGTTAGAGATGAATAATATCGGTGCAACCGGATCAAGCTTTCGTTGGTCCTTTGAGCCATGGAAGCAAGGAGGCGTAACTTATCAGTGGAATGGTACTCTGATAAGCGCAAGCTCGCCTACAACCCCTTTCTCGAATGGTACAGAGCCACCAGCTAGTCTTTGGACATCATCAGTTTCAACCTCTAAATCAGAGCACGGCTTTATGCCTTATGTGCCGCCATACTTAGATCCTAACGCAGATCCATATGTTGAGATAAGTTTTACTCCAAGCGAAACTAAAAAGTATGAAGCAAAAGATATTATTCAAGATAGTACATTTGAATATTATAATTTTCATAAAGATCCAACCAATAAAAGCACGAATACAAACTATGTGCATGCCATGAGCCTGAGCGCATCTTTAAATTTGGGCCTGTGTGTTAGTTTGAGGACTGATAATGTAGAAACAATAGAGGATTCCAAGCAGAGAGGGAAGGCTGCAAACCGGTTTGACATAAACCAAAACAAGAAGCTTTCAAGGTGGGCAATACAAACAAAGTGGGAAACACCAGTATTAGATTTTAGTTTTGTGACAGCTAGCGCCATCGATTTAGCGACAGGTCAGGTAACACAAACCAGTGGCTCACCGTGGAAGGAGAAATACTGGGATAGCTACTATGAGAGAGGTCGCTCAAACGCCTCAGCTACTATTGGTAATTTTTTGACTTGCTCTGTGGGTATGTGGCACCAAAATGGATCTGCTATAAACCCTAACTCACAGAAGGGGTATTTTTTAAGAGTTGAAGACGTCACCGGATCCGCCGGCTCCCCTGGGCTGGCATCTAAGCTAGGATTCAATGCAGAGGAAGAACAGTCTACCGCAGTGCTGAAAAAGGCTAAGAACTACAGATCACGTATTGGTAGCGTAGAAAATAAAAAAGTCGTAAAAGAGGCGATTGTTGCAATACCTTATGTGATAAGAGAAGATGAAGATAATAAGGTAGACTTTGTAAAATTTAATCAACAGTTTTATGATCAGGCCGTCAATAATATACAAATAGTGAAACAAGAGATGGCGACAAAGCCGTTATCAGATTCAGAAGAGATACAATCGATAAGAGACTATCAAAGGTTTACAAAAACAATAGATAGAAAAACAAAAGAACCTCAAAGTGACTGTCCAGTAGATGCAATAGAGTATCAGTTACTGATGATGGAGGAATTTATTCTCCCGCCAGAATTTGATTTCGTAAACACTTCGAGAGAATTTCAGGTGCACCATGATTTGGAGCCTTTTATGATGTACTTTTTTCAGTTTCATGCCTCTTTTGACAGGCAAGATCTTGCAAATATTTGGCAAAACATGTACCCAGTATCAGCTAATAGCACCGCATCTCCAAGATACTCCCAGACAAATAAGCGAGTTCCCGGCCGTCTACGGGTTCATGGCGATGTATCGTATGTAAGCCATTACTTAGAGACAATTGACGTCTCTGGTCAAAATCTAAGCCCTGTCGACAGTCCACGGGATCTTTTTTCACCTTTTGGTGATAAAAATAAAACTAGATGGTTAGTCTTTAAAGTAAAACAAAGAGGCAAGACAAACTTAGAAGAGATAAGAAAAGCGTCAATAGATCCAAGAGTTTCTAATGTAGAGAAACTTGAGTATGTGAAGAACAGTAAGGAGTCTTTTACTGACGATACTTTACCCGCTGGAACCGCCGGCTTGCAACAAGATGGTACCATGAGCGTACAATATAACTGGCCGTATGACTACTTTTCTTTTGTCGAGCTAATTAAACTTGAGACTAAAATTGACAGCTTTAACTTCAAAAAGCAATAGAAGAAGAGAAAAATAGAATGGCTTTTTTTGATAAAAAACAAGATGTAATAGACATAAAACTTACACAGTTTGGTAAGAACTTGTTAGCTAGAGGTGGATTCAAGCCAGCATATTATAGGTTCTTTGATGATGGAATTTTGTACAATTCTGAAAAAGCGGGATTCACCGAAACACAAAACAGAGCAACGCAAAGAGTCGACGAGTGCCCAAGAATAAGAACTCAATATTTGGTTGCTGGCGTCGAAACGAGATACGACTTTCAGCAAGATATGATAGAAACAGGCTCAATCACTACGTTTATGCAAATGAGTAGAAACCAGGATCCTTTGTTAGCTGACAAGATTTGTAAATACCCATTGTACAACTCAAAAATAAACTCACAAGAAAATCCTAATTTTTCAGCAAATGTTATTAAAAACTCTCTTAGTAGCTCTAGCGATACCCTCAATGCGAAAGGTGTCTTGTTGAATATTCCACAACTAAATTTCACATCTTCATATGGGCTGCTCATTGATCGATCAGAACAAAAAGAAGTACCACCAGAGATACTAGAATACCAATATTATATGGACTTGGTAGCCGATGAAGTTGAGTTTTTGGATAAGTCAAAAGTAATAATAAAAAAAGACGATATAGTGATAGACTTGGAGGAGAGAGGCGTTTTAGATAATCTGAGAAATTTTGAAATAGAAATTTTTGAAATAGATGAAGATGATAAACTCGTAAGAATGCTGGATGAAGAAGAGGTAGAAAAGTTTTTTGAGATAAAAGTAGATGAACAAGTAGAAGAAAAGCCAGTCTCTGATATTAGGGACTCAAGGTTTCGGAGAAAGCAATAAATGAGAGTATCTGATCTAGATTTGCTTCCAATATTTTCTATAAATAGGGTTGTGGTTTCATTAGAAGAGATGAAGATGTCATGCTCTCTGCAAAGGCCATCAAATCTAAATTATTCAGGGTGGTTTGGATCGAGTGATCTATACCAGTATATAAACTTTTATTTTATTGCAGCACCTAAATTAGGCAAAGCTGTGATGTCAAGATTTTACTATCCTCGAACTCGAGTTAGAGACCTGTCTTCCGGAGCCCGGGCCCCAATACAGCAGTGGGAACGGGCCCTTGGACCGCGTTCCGGCCAAGAGGAGGTCGAAAATATCTACAGACTCTATGGTTACGAGAAAGTGAATCTAAATCAAATTTTGCAAGGACACTTTACAAACCAAGATCCGCTGTCTCAAATGCACCGAGAGTCTGTGATTGACGCCCCGGGTTCCTTATCTGATAGTCATAACGTTTATTTTGAAATATCAATAAAATTATCTGAAGATATTTTTCCACCACCATCCGGCCCTGGCAGAAGTCCTCAACGCCCAGATGAGGTAAATATAATGGCTTTCGCACAAATTGATGTCAAGGCCTTACAAGAGGATTTCGGAATTCACCCAAAGGATTCAGGCCTATCTCAGATCGGCGGCGAATTAGTTTTAGAGAAGTGCTTAATAAAATCAGCCCAATCTAATTTCGGAATGGTTGTACCCCGCACGAGAAAAGTGTTTTCCTTGCCGGACGGCCGCATGTACAGTGGCCCAGTGCATTATCATCCAGATGTAGACGGCCGCCGCGGCCCAAATGGTTATGTTGGGTACATGGCCGGCCCTGCAGCAGGAGACATGTCGAATAGGGAAACTTTGTCGGTTAGGGAGATACCAAATAATAAAGTTGTAGCAAAAGTCCTAACGGATGTTGCACTCAACGCAAATGGTGAATTGCTAACACAAAATAATTCTTATAATGGATTCGGGAATGACTCTAGCTTCGAAGCAGAAGACTATGGAATGTTGTCGTTAGGGGATAATATACTGTCGGCACTGAGATCTCAATACGGAACAATAATATCAACCTCACCGAATATTTCAAATAGAGAAAAAAACAAAAGACTAAAAGATCTTTCTGTTGCTTCTCTAAGAAAGGGTAAACTAAATATTGTCCACTCTTTTACAAATTTATCTCCAAAAGATTTATCTTGGATAAATATTCAAGGCGGCCGCCCATATCATGGAAACTTGTTTGCACTAGATCTAAATAACCTCTTGAGGTATAATTCTGAATATGGCCATATAGCGGAAAGGCACTCAGTAAATAACATAGACAACCCAAACCCTTCAGCGCGCCCAACGATACAAAAAAGCCAGCAGTTGCTAAGGGAGTTTGTAAATCTTAGCAAGATATACAATATAGATATTCTTAGAGAAAGGGTGTCTAATCTACCAAAAGGTAACAACGTTGTGTCTACTCCGGATTATGAGTCTCTAGGAGAAGATGAGATTATAAAAAAAATGATAACATCTACTAGTCCCGCGCGCCCGAACCAAGGTTCTACTAGAGATGGCTCAGTAATATTAAGATCTGAAAATAACTTTTGTGAAATATCAGAGCGCTCGCCATCACCAAGTACGCTTAGGAAAGTTTTTTTCTTTAAAGATTATGACTTATTTGAAAGGCATTCTTTTGGAAACTATGAATACAAAGTAGATCTAAAAATTGGCGACGGCATTCTTATATATATGCGTCGCGCGCTGCAAAGACTAAGGGTGTCCATAAAAGAATATGAGTCTTATGTACAAGAAGCCAGTAGGCCCTATCTGGATGTAGCGCAATCTTCTTACTATAACGGTAGCACTCTAGATAACTCACAAGAAACAACCAGGACATTAGGGAACTACAATCACTCAACTGACCGATTCACTGCGGAGTTTATAAGAAGGTCCACAGCTTTGAGAAGTAGGAGCGACAGTGTGGTGAACTCCTATTTTGATTCTTATTTTTTGTTGACTGCAAATCCTGCCTTTACGGAGGCACAAAAGCAGCAAATAAAAGAATCTCTATTAGCTCAAAATGCAACCTTGCAATTTTTGGAATTTTTCTTATCTTTATGCAAAAAACTTGAAAGCAGGTTTGAAAGTATTTTGAAAAAAACCGGAATAGATATTTCACAAGTTACTTCTTTGGGAAGCAACCTAAAACCAGTTTCAAGCTCTTCGCGCACACCTAAGAGTATTATTCACCTTAATGGCTCAACAAACGTAATTGCGAAAGCTGTGAGTAAAAATTCCGTCTTCATGTCTGTTGATTTACCAACATCAAACCTAGCCAGCAATATCACCGCCGGCGCCCATTTCTTTGCGATCAATAGAGCAGATTCTATTTCAAGATCTACAAGGTCTGGAATCAATTTTTCTTTTTCTCAAATAGCAACCATAAATAATAGTTTATCTTCTAAAAAGAATAATGAGTCATTTGCAGAAGTATCAGCCGCTATAAATAAATCTAAGTTTGGCGGAGCACTTAGTGTTGAGGGGGAGGAGCACATTTCAAACGAATACAAGAAAATAGATAACTTGTTATCAAGTTATAAAAACACCACATTTAGATCTCTGGTATCAGAAGCAACAGAACCGGTAGAAAAAGAGTCAGATAAGGAAGGGCGCGCCCAGAAATTCATAGGTAAAGAGGTGCAGGAATCAATTTTAGCATCAATTCTTCAATCAGATAATTCGACCATGTTTGAGGAGGAAGTTGAAAAAAATTATAAAGATTTGTTTTTTTCAAAAAAAGCATTAGGAGGATTATATAGCGTGGTAAAAGAATCAATGTCAAACTATGACCTACTAAATAATTCAAGAGAAGAGACAAAGGAAACTTACAAAAGCAAAGTTATGTCAAATACGGATTCAAAAACAGAAAGATCTAATTCATCAGAATCCTACGAAGACTCTCTGAAAGAAAAGGTAGACCCTTTTACTTCCTTTGAAATTCTGGATGAAGAAGTATCTTATGGAATAGTCATACATAAGAAAAGTAATTCACAGTATGCAGACGCGGTTTTGGTAAACAATGTGCAATTCAATGATAATTCGCAAACTCAGACACCAGAGTCTCAAAAAGCTACCCCGTCACCGGGAATAAACAAACAAGAAGCAGGCAAGCCTGCAGGTAGAGGCAAATACTAATAATGAGGAAGCACCATGACACTTCGAAATCCATGTAGAGATCAAGTCAGACCAGATCAAGAAGAAAGAAGGAATCCTTGTCAAGAGGGGTATGTCAGAAATGAGCAAGGTGTTTGTGTGCCGGAGGAAGAAGTCAGGACTGCAGTTACAGAAGTTCCACCAATACCTCGAAATCCATTTGCAGTCGATGCCCTACTAGCGCCCCCGGGTCAAAATTTTGATTTTGGAGCAAACGAAGCAGAAGAACAAGAAGAGGTACCAGATGCTGAAAATGCAGAAGAAGTAGTTGTTCCTCCCGCGATGATTGATTATATTGCAGCAACAAGAGATCTGACAACAATAGACGAAAATAACTATTTTATGAGGTTTCCCTTAGCAATTTTTGAAGAAATGTTCAAGATGAGCAACTATTACATATGGTCTCAACAAAAAAATACCATTCAACTAAATCAGTCACAGATGGATAATTTTAGAATTTCTATGGGTAACTTTTGGATATTTGACGGAGAGTCAGAATCTATGTATAGTCCAGTGATCACGAACCCTAGGATCCCCGAAGTACAGCCGGCCGTAGATTTCATGGCCCCCTTGGACCCCTACAGGGCGATACAGTTTCAAAGTCAAATAATAGACCCGGCATATAATTTCTCTTATAGAAAGCTGCCCTATAATTCTGGAAAATACTTTTCACTTGAAATACTTCCTTTTAAGTTTAGAAAAAATGTAATAGATACTGAACTAAGGTCTGCAAATTGGCCCCAAGACAATACATACAATGCGTTTCAAGACATGTTTCTAGAAGGTTCATCTTCACCAGGCTTTGCTCACATTGGTCCTGACTTTTTTTCGCAGAACCCTCTCAAGAGGTTACAATATTCTGTCCCAAACATTTCGTATAATACAGAATATTATGATTTTGTTTTTGATTCCCCCGCAGCATTTTTAGAAACAGAGGCAGATAGACTGATAGTTAAGCCTACAGATGTCGCGAATATATCAGTAATGGTTCAAAGTCAAGAAATCTTTCAAGATATAGAAGATGAGATGGAAATACCCAGTGTTTACGATTTTTATCAATCAAAGCAGTTAGAAAAAATAATAGACGAAAATGAAGCAATTTCAGAAGTTCTCCCGGCCGGCCAAGTGGATTTCGCGCAAAGGACAATAAGAAACTTTGACGAACTTTCTAATGTGAATGAATTTACAAGTGTAAACATCCATAAATTCCCAAGCGACAAAGTTGAAAAATTAGAAGAGATAAACGAAGTTATCAGAGGAAGTCTTACTAATTTTGTTGAGATTTCGATAAAAACTCGACAAGGGCAACCAATCAATTCTATCCTTCAGCAGAATAAGATGGATCTGATATTGTTAGAGATGCTGGAAAATGTAGCGGTGGAGGTGGATAATCCCGTAGCTGTAAGGGCAGCAGCCCCCTTGCAAGCACCGGCCGTAATACGCTCCAGACTCGGATATAGGAAATTTACAAAGGTTCTGGACGATGAGTTTATTTCTGCAGACGCTGAGCAGTCTTTACAGGCTACGATAAATGATAAGGCTGTTACCAATATAACAGAACCAGTTGTACTATATTTTGATGAAATATTGGAAAATGTCGCAAATATTGCAGAAAGAGATTTTTCCTGGCCCAGGAATCTCCAGACGTACCCACTATATTATAGCGGGTGGGATAGGGAAGATTTATTAAAGCTTGAAGAGACAATAACAAGTCAGATATTTCTAAGAAAAATGGAACAACACATATCTACAAATCAGCTGTATAGGCACTATACTGATATCATACATGGATCTAAAGCTTATGCTGAAGTCTTAGGATATAAAATTGAGAAGTACCGAGTAGACGTAAATGAACAAGGGCAAGAGATAGACAGAAAGATTCAGCAATTTTTCCTGATGGACAGTGACGAGATCCAAGATATTAATTTTATTGATTCACAAGTTATACCCGATCGAAAGTATAAGTATAAGATTTTTACAATAAACCTAGTATTAGGTTCCGTGTATCAGTACACATCCGAACCAAATGTGACAAGGTATTCTTGGAAAAACCGCGCCACAAACGAGCTAAACGCTCAAGGGCCGGCCCCAAACCCCGGCGCCTTTACCGTCGGCGCAGTCACCGGGATGGTACCATCAATCATCTATGCACCATATTTTGAAAAAACTGTGTCTTTAGCTGATAAACCCCCTATTTTTCCTCAAGTTGATTTTTTGCCGTACCAAGGAATGGACAACGTACACGCGCTGCTTTTGCAATCAAATTATGGAGAGATGTTTGTGCCACCAGTAAAAATCTTCCCGGAAGATGAGACCTACGTAAGGGACATGTATCGACGCCAGACCATTCCACCAGGTGGCAACATTTTATACAAATCAGATTCATTGCCAAATGGCTTTGAAATAATAAGAATAGATTTTGAACCGGAAGCATATTCTGACTTTTCAGACGCTGACGCAATTGTTTTGCAGGTTCCAGCAACAGGCAAAACTGCTCATGTAAATTTGGATATTTTGCCTAACAAGTATTATTATTATTGTTTCAGGACATACGATGATGGTGGTCTTTCGAATCCAACATCGGTTTTTAAAGTTCGAATGGTCAGCTATCAGAATGGAATATTTATGGAAGTTGAAGAATATGAAATGAAAAAGAAAAAGAAGGAATACAAATTGTCTTTTGAGAAAATGTTAAAGATTTCTCCAAGTTTTGACCAGCGCGTTATAAATTTTTCAAAGAAACTAGAAGAAATAAAAGAAAGAGAAGAAGCAGAGGAGATCTCTGAACTAAAAAGGATTAGAAAAGAACTTGGTCTGAGAGATGAGACATCAGAAAAAGACTTTCAGAGATCTGCCCCATTGGAAGAGATGCTCTCTTTAGGCACCAAAGAAGGGAAGGACTCTATATGGAACAAAAAATATAAAATTAGGTGTACTTCAAAAACAACAGGAAAGAAGATAGACATAAACATATCTTTTGTTCAAGGTAAGGTTATAATTGACACGCCGATTGAAAAAACAGCAAAAGATAGAAATTTTCCTAACAGAAGTACCTCTGCACCATCGCAAGTAGAGTCCTTGGTTCCGGCGCGCCCTCCGAATCGAAACTCGAATAGGGGCCCCAATGGAGGTGACCGTGGCTATTAAAATAAAAAAGAATTATTGTTTCCAAAATACTATTTATTATTGATTTTCAATATAAAAAGGAGTATCTTTTATGGCATTTTTAGACAATTCTGGCGACATAATATTGGACGCAGTATTGACAGACGCCGGCCGGCAACGAATGGCAAGAGGAAATTTTAAGATTACAAAATTTGCCCTAGGAGATGAAGAAGTAAATTACGGTTCTTTCAACGGAGCCCACACTAGCGGCTCAGCATTTTATGATTTAGAGATAATGCAGACTCCAGTACTTGAAGCATTCACTAACAATACCTCTATGATGAAGAGTAAGCTAATAACAATCAGCAGAAACAATATTCTATATATGCCGGTTCTCAGACCAAATAATAGACTAAACAACGGCACTGCACAACACGACGGCGCAGCCGGAAAGATGAGCTTTAATACGGGCTATGTATTACTAGCTGACACTAGGACTGAACAAAACGGAACTGCAACCCCTTTTGACCAAGCTAACCAAGGAATACTCAGAGGTGTTAGCAATTCGGGTCTGGCAGGAGATACTACAAATCATATAGCTATTGACCAGGGTATAAACACGGATGCAGGAGGTCAGTCATTCAAGCACTTGCTAGATACTGACCTTATGGAAACCGCATTTCTGATTAGAATGGATCATAGATTATTGAGATTACACCAAGTAAATGATGCACCAAACCCCGGGGCAATACCAACTTCTACGAGGGCTCAGCCAAATCAGTTTGTTGATGATGATGGTATAGCTTCCTACTATGTTGCCATGAACGATGGCACCACTTTTGTCGAGGGCCGCCCCGGCGATCCGCGGATGCTTGTAGAGAAGAATGGCGGCCGCGGCCCCGCGGGCGAAGGTAACGCGCCACCGCCTGGCCGCGTTGGTATTATAGACTCAAATCAGAGCATATCAACGCCTTCGGAAATAGGAGAGGCGTTTCCTGGACCTTTGGGATCGATATTGAGGTTTTATCCTAGGTCGTCAGACTTTGTAAGGCAATCTACAGCTCTTTTTGACGAACTGGGAAACACTGGAACATCAGCAGTTGTAATCAAAACAGGTACTGAAATATCTAGCTACAAATATATTGACACGCTTATAAATATTGTCGGTGTGACAACTGGATACTCAATAGATATCCCAATCAGAATAGTAAAGAAATCATAACTTAGGAGACAGTAATGGCCAATACATTTTTTAAAGCATTTTCAGAAGCAGATAGGACATCTTCTAGAACTTTGCTTCACGAAGTTATACCAATAACTGGGTCAATGGTTCATTCGACCTATACTGCGACCGATAATGCTAGCACAGAAAACATAAAGACGTTTTCTCATGCAATGTTCAATTCGGTGTATGACTATCCACATCTAAGCTCATCAGCTAATCACATCTTTGATGTATCATATGGATATTCATCAAATGCAGTTTATTCTACAGCTTCTACAAATACAGATCACACAAAGAAATTGAATATATATTCCCAGATGGCTCAAATATTGGCAGGATTCAACGCATCCGGATCTGTTAGGGAATTTGATGCTGATGGCGATTTGTCATCCGGAACGAAGCATAGTGACGCGTTCTTCATAAATTTTTCAAGACTTCTTGTAAAGGATGAGATAAAGAAGGGAAGCTTCTCTATGATACTTGGAACCGGTTCAGCTTACTCGGCATCATCGGGTCACGCATCTAGACTTACAATAAACGATACTGGATCGCTAACAACGTATTATACAAATTCACCAGCAGGTGAATATGGTATACTTTCTGATAAGGAAAGTGGAAAGAAGCTGGGCCTCATATATTATCAGGCCGGCGTTGCAGTATTAACTTCCTCAGTCATGCAGGGCCCGGCCGGCTCCGCAGCCGGCTCTGTCTTGATGACTGGCTCTTTGCGCGGCGATATCCACTCGTTAGCAACCGGCTCTACCATTTCTAGGATTGCAACTGGCCTGACAAGAAGAATACACAACATATCATTCAATAACACTACAGAGTTGAATTCTACGATTTATTTTTGTAGAGCAAATCATAATGAATTCAACTATAGCTCTAATCCAACTTACCTAAGTTCAAGTACGGTCCGAGTTAAGAATAACGACAACATGAATCCCCCTAGATCATATGTCACAACTGTTGGCCTTTACTCTGCAGACAATGAGTTACTGGCAGTGGCTAAATTATCAGAACCACTTAGAAAGGATCCAACCAACGAATTGACCTTGAGGGTCAGACTGGACTACTAAAATGTCTTATAAACGGTTTGGCCCGCAGGATTTGATTTACAGTACCCTGGTGGCTAAGCCTGCCTATAAGTTTACTGTGCACAGCGGTTCTGTCTATAAAAATTTAGAAATCCTTCAAAACGGCGACTTTTCCAATAAAGAAAAGCATATTTCAAATGGCGAGATAAGCCTTCACGAGATAAATATAAACAGACCAGCCGACTCCTTAGTCTATTCATTTATAGAGAAGGATACCACTAGGTATGCTAACAGGAGTATATCTACTAGAAACTTTGACGATCAATCGCAGTTCGCTCTTGGAGCACAGGTTACCCAAAGTTATCCAATGAAAGCCGGCTTGAGCAGAATCTTTGTTGATGAGGGGGTTGAATTTAGCAGTATTGGCTTTGCCGACGTTGGTGCTATGACCATTGCTGCAGATAACAAGAAATATATTAGAGCACTAAAGAACGTAATTAATAGTAGAGACAAGTTTATACAATCTTTTGATTACAGTGACCTAGGGACAAAGAAAGTAAATATGATTTGTGTCCCCGGGATATTTTATGGATCAAGGCTTGACCCTGGGTCGATTGAGCTAAACTACTATGTAACTGGCACACTCGTGGCACAAGTAAAAGACACAAATAAAGACGGTCTACTAATAGAAACAACAGGATCCCTAACTGGATCCACTGCTGGCTATGTTATTTACGAGCAGGGAATGATGCTGCTAACTGGTGCTTGGGCCCAAGGATCAGGATATAAGGATCACTTTACGTCAGTGGGCTCTACTGACCCTACTTGGATAAATTTTGGCACCGGCCTGCCAACTGTTGGGACTTCCGTTACAAGCCAAAGTGTACTATCCTCCAGTTATGAAATAAATTTCAAGGGAACAAACAAAATACCCACACTAACAATGTTTACTTTTGCTGAAAAGGGCGCCTATTCATTCTCGTCTAACCCAACTTTTCTTTCAAAAAGCAACAACACATCAACTTCGAATTCTAGATCATACATTGAGCCAAGTATAAACATTGCAAATATAACAAATTCTGATTTTGAAAACTTCGATGCACCATATGTTAGCACAACCTATGTGTCAAAGGTTGGTATATATGACGAGAACAAAAATTTGATTGCAGTGGCCACTCTTGCAAACCCCATTAAGAAAACGCCAAACAGGGACTTCATGATAAAGATGAGAATAGATTTTTAGGAGAAGTATGTGGACACTCAGGGCAAATATAGGCTGCTCGTTATACGATCTAAATATCTGAAGAGTACTCTGGAAGAGTCCGAAACAATGTTTCAAAATGCTTTTTCCGAATTTAGTGAGTCCCTAGGTTCGCGATTAGATTCATCTCCTGCTCCAGAAAAAAAGAAAGAAAACAAGCAAGAAAAAAAAGAAGACAAACAAGAAGAAAACAAAAAAGAACCGTCACCCCCTCCTGTTGAAATTAAACCGCCCACTGATGACGGAGAGAGAATCGAGATAGAAAAAGAAGAAAAAGATCAAAATCTAAAACAAGTATTTAGGAAAATAGCACTCAAAACACACCCAGATAAGCTACTATCCTCTTCGGAGTTTGAAAGAAAGTACAAAGAGGCTTTATTTGAAAAAGCAAGAGATAGCTTTGAAAAAAATGATTACTATGGTATAGTGCAAGTAGCAGAAGAGCTTGGAATTGAGCCACCTCCGCCCACCGAAAAGCAAATAGGGCTCATGAAAGAGAGAAACAGCATTTTAGAGAAAAAGATAAATGAGATAAAGAACTCTGCTGTTTGGAATTGGTATCATGGAGATGAGGAGGTTAGAGAAATAGTAATGGATAAATATATTGAAAAACTCAAAGAAATGCGTAACGCTAGGGCTTGACATATCAACATCTATCACCGGCGCAACAGTGCTGCAGGATGGCAAAATAGTGGAAACTTCTTTCTGGGACACCAGAAACAAGAGGCACTTTTCATCGATATACCATAAGGCGCGCCACATACGTGACAAACTCCAAGATATTCAGGACCGGCACCATCTTGACTCTATATTCATAGAACAATCACTGCATTCGTTTAGATCAGGCTTCTCTTCTGCGCAGACCCTCTCGACTTTGTCGCGATTTAATGGCATAGTATCATGGTTGTGTGCAGATATTTTTCAAATAGAACCACAAATGATCGCTGCTACCTCAGCACGTAAGCGCGCCGGAGTGTCAATCAAGCGAGGGGATAACGCAAAGCAAAAAGTTTTAGAATTTGTTATTGACAAGTACCCCAGCATTGAGATACAATATACAAAGCATGGAAACCCAAAACCAGGGGTTTTAGATATGTGCGATAGTATTATTGTAGCTTTAGCGGGAGACAGCGTTGTCAGAGAAGAGGGAAATTCTTAGTAGGGCTCTAGGTCGGCATTGGCTTTCCGGCGGCGAGATGCTGTTTCGATGCCCAAAGTGTGAGCACGAAAAGCTAAAACTGTCTGTAAATATTGAGAAAAATGCCTTTAAGTGCTGGGTTTGTGGCTTTTCCGGCAACAAAATATCGTATCTTATAAGCAAATATGCACCAGATTATTATGCTCAGTGGTCCTCCCTGGCAGAGGATATCGACCTTGCACAATACGAATTTATATTCAATGAGCAGGAAACCTCACCAGATCAGATAGTTTCTCTACCAGATGAGTTCAAGACGCTAACCGGACCTAAGACTGGTGAAAAGCAGAAAGCTTTGAAGTACTTATATTCCAGAGACATTACAGACTTGGATATTCTCAGGTGGAAAATTGGCTTTTGTGATTTTGGCGAATACGAAGGTCGTATTATAATACCGTCTTTCAATAGAAAAGGCCAACTGAATTATTTTGTAGCTCGCTCGTATACAGATGACTGGATGAAATACAAAAACCCAAGAGCAAGCAAAGATCTCGTTTTTAATGATATAAATATTGATTGGGAAGATGATATAATAATTGTCGAAGGCGCATTTGATGCAATACGACATAAGAATTGTATTCCGATTCTTGGATCTAGCCTGCGAGAGAACCATAAATTGTTTCAAAAAATTTGTCGCAACAAAAGCGAAGTGTACCTTGCTTTAGACGAAGATGCAAAAGTAAAAGAGCTTGGGATAGCAAAGAAGCTCAGAGAATACGGGATAGCTAGTAAGAGCATCCCGGTAAAGCCATATGCTGACCTGGCTGAGATGCCGAGAACTGAGTTCTTATCTCGAAAACAAAATGCAGACTTTATAACAGATTTAGACTATTTACATTATAAACTTGATTTTTAGGAGCCTAAAATGCAAATTACAAAAAGAAGACTAAAAGAAATCATCAAAGAAGAGATGGACCACCTTGCAGAAACAGGTGACCTCGAAGCTCTTACCGAATCAGAAAAGATGGCGTTTGAAATCATTCTAGAAAAACTCTCACCGGTAGAACTGGAAGAGTTAGGACTAAAAAGAATTTAGTTGACACCCTCAGCAATCACTGCTATACTATATCCAGAACATAATTATCGGAGGATAAATGAGATTTGCTCATATTGCGGACACCCATATCCGGAATCTAAAATATCACTTTGAATATAGAGAAGTATTCAAGCAACTATACAAATCAATAAAAGAAGAGAAAGTAGACTATATCATTCATTGCGGCGATATCGCCCACACTAAAACTCAAATTTCACCAGAATTTGTTGACCTTTGTCGCGAATTCTTTGTGAATCTGGCGGCTATTGCACCCACATATATTATCTTGGGAAACCATGACGGCAATTTGAGGAATGATAGCAGACAGGATGCAATATCGCCAATTGTTAGGGCGATTAGTAATCCTAACCTTATACTGCTTAGAAATGCTGGCGAGACTAACATAGATAAGAATTTCTGTCTAAATGTCCTGTCAGTATTTGACGAAGAAAACTGGGTAAAACCTACAAATAAGGATATAATTAATATAGCACTATATCACGGGTCCATAGACAAGTCTAAGACTGACCAAAATTGGACCCTCGGAGGGGATCATGATATTAGCATTTTTGATAGTTTTGACTTCGCTTTCCTTGGCGATATACACAAGACCCAGCAACTTGACGCCGAAGGCAGAGTTTGGTATGCAGGTTGAACAGTCCAGCAAAACTTCGGCGAATCATTAGATAAGGGTTACTTATTGTGGGATATTGAAAGTAAGGACAAGTTTACCAATAGACTTATCACTTTTGAGAACCCCAAACCCTTTGTCACTTTAGAGCTAACAAAATCAGGAAACTTACCTAGAGCAAAACCGCCCTCTGGTGCACGTTTGCGTATAGTCTCGAACGAGAATGTTACTCTTGATAAAGTTAGAAAAGCCGTCGATGTAGTAAAATACCGCTACAACCCGGAGTCGGTAACTTACTTGAACCGCGCCGCCGGCAAGCAAATAACAGTTGAAGCACCAGAAGGAATCAAAAAACAGGACCTGAGAGACCTCAAGACCCAAGAAGATCTAATGTCAGAATACCTAAAGGAGTTTGACGTTACAGATGAGGTAATGAAAAAGGTATACGATCTAAATAAGAAATATAACACGCGTATTGAAGAGGACGAGGATGTGATGAGGAACGTCCATTGGTCCCTACAGAGTCTAGAGTGGGATAGCCTTTTCAATTATGGTTTGGGCAACTCTATTGATTTTACCAAACTGGAAGGCATTGTGGGGATTTTTGGAAAGAATTATTCCGGAAAGTCATCAATTGTGGACACACTTCTGTATTCTATGTATAACTCAACTAGTAAATCTATTCGTAAAAACCTAAATATCATAAACCAGAACATGCCTCTATGTAAAGCCACTGCAACTATAAAAATAGATGACACAGAATATGTGGTAGAGAGAACATCAGAAAAATATAAGAAAAGATTAAAAGGTGTAGAAACACTCGAAGCAAGTACTGATCTTGAATTTTATAGCAAAGACATGTCAGGTACTGTTGTGGAATTGAACGGAACATCAAGGCAGGATACGGATAGAAATGTTAGAAAGTATTTCGGCACACTTGGTGATTTTTTAGCTACCTCAATGGCAAGCCAAATAGATTCTCTATCTTTCATCAATGAGGGATCAACAAAGAGAAAAGAATTCTTAGCTAAGTTTTTAGATTTGGAAATTTTTGATAAAAAATTCAAAATAGCAAAAGAGGAGTCGGCAGCAACAAAAGTTGCCTTGAAACGACTCGAAGGCACTGATTTTGAAAAAGAGATCAAATCGATCAAGTTAGACATCACAAAAAGCGAACTAGGCATTGAAACACACAAGGCAGAATGTAAGTGCATGAGAGAAGATTTGCAAGATTTGTCAACAAGCTTAAAACAACTATCGGAAAAGATAGACTCTGTACCGGCCGAGATCATTGATCCGGTGTTGACACAGCAGGAAATTGACAGAAAAGAAAGAATCATACTAGAAGCCAATGCAAATAGGCTGAAAACTCAGAGACAAGTAGAGGAAGATGAAGTTAGATTTGTAAAGATTAGTGACTTTTTGGATAGTTTTGAGGTATCTTCCTATAGGGAAAAGAAGATTATTTTAGATAATAAAAAAAGTGAATTGAGTGAGCTGATAAAGGAGATGGCTGGCTTTTCAGATGAAAAAACAAGGTATAGTAGGAGGCATGATCTGTTGTCTGAAGTTCCCTGTGGTAGCAAATACCCATCTTGTAAATTTATTAAGGATGCTCACAAAGCTGGTGAATTGATTCAGATATATGATAGTAGGATGAAGGAGAATGCTGTATCCACCAACAACATAGGTCTACAAATTAGAGACTTGAACCCCGGCATTGTAGAAGATCACTTAAACAAATACGATATGCTGGTGCAAAAGAAGGGCGATATTGCTACAGCAATAGCTACGTCCAAGATTGTTGTTGAACGAGCTGACGCCCTGCTGTTCCGGGAACAAGTCGAGCTCGAAAACTTGAAGAATAAAAGCGAGGAATACAACCAGAATAAGGAAGCGATAGAAAACTTGAAGCAATTACTTTCTCAACTAAAGCAGATGCAAAATGCAGTTAGAGAGAAGGAGGTTTCAATAGAAGGGTGTGAAAACAAGATCATGAAACTACACCAGAGACACGGATCGCTAGAACAAAAACTAAAACATACCAAATCTCAGCTAAAAGAAAAGAAAGATCTAGAACAAAACTTTGCAGCCTACCACCTGCTGATGACTTGTTGCCATCCTAATGGTGTGTCATATGAGGTAATCAAGCGAAGGTTACCTCATATAAATCAAGAAATAGCTAAGATACTTACAAATATTGTAGACTTTGAAGTTTTCATTCAGAACAGTGAAGACAAGCTGGACATATTTATCAAACATGCAAAGCATGAACCAAGACCTTTGGAAATGGGTTCAGGAGCTGAAAAAACTATAGCCTCAATGGCCATCCGCTTAGCATTCTTGACTGTTTCAAATTTACCGAAGTCTGATCTATTTATATTAGACGAGCCGGGCACGGCACTAGATGAAGAGAATATGGAAGGGTTTGTTCGAATTCTCGACATGATAAAGGGGTATTTTAAGACGGTGATCCTCATTTCACACTTAGACAGCCTAAAGGATTGTGTCGACATGCAGATAAACATCGAAAGAAAAGAAGGTTTTGCTCATGTGAGCATATAGGAGGATTGATAATGACAGCAATAAAAGCATTTACAGATAAATATACAGAGAGATTTATATCTCGTAAATTTTTAGCCTGGTTGACGGCGACAGGACTTTGTGTGTATGGGATGGTTACCAGTAGTGATTGGGTCGCAGTGACACTAGCTTATATTGGTTCCCAAGCCCTCGTAGATCTCGCGACTCAATGGCGGCACGGGCCAAAGCAGTGAGTATTCTAGCAGTCAAGGCTCTTTTTTCTAAATTTTGGGCCTGGATAAAGACCTACTGGTATTTTCCAGCAATAATTTTGTGGTCAATAATTGTTTACCTCTTTTCGAGGAGAAACACAGACGCGATTATAGAAGTCCTAAGCACGAAAAAAGACTCCTACAAAAAACAAGTTGAAACTATAAACAGACTACACAAAGATGAGATCCTAAAAAGGGAGGACCTTATTAGAGAATATGAGAGTACAGTATCTGCACTAGATGAGGCCTTCAAAGAAAAGCAAAAAAAACTAACAGAATTGCAAAAAGAAAAAGTAAAAGATGTTATAATAAAGACAAGAAAAAAGCCGGATGAAATTATAAAAAGAATAGAAGAGGAATTTGGTATAAAATATGTTAAGTAAGTTTTTATCACTTTTGTTGGCCTTTTGCATGGTAAATCCCCAGGCTGCAGCGGCCGATCCACAAATAGGAGACCTAATCCTGCCACCAGCTTCATTTACTTATGTAGATGACGGAGACGTAGATCTGTTGAGAAGGCTGGGTTTGGATCCAGGACCAGCGTTTTGTTACGATATTGACGCAAATGCAATCTTGATTACAGCCCCAGCTCGAGCCAAAGCTGAGTGTGAATTAGACATCATGTACCGGCTCGAAAAGCAGAAGGCAAAATATGAATTTGACATTGGGCGCCTCACTGCGAGTATCGATTCACTTCGACAAAAACACAAAGAGATAAATATTATAAAAGACCACGAAATAGAGAGGTTGACGTCCACGGCCCTCAAAAGACCAAACGATTACAGCGTTTGGTGGGCCACCGGCGGCTTTGTCTCTGGCGCCCTGACTGTTGTGGCTATCTTTTTTGCAATAAAATGAACAAAGACTATGACAAGATTGCAAAATACGAGAAAGCCATAAAAGATAAATATGGCTTAGATGCTATAAAGAACCCCAAGAGTTCTTGGTCTACAGAAAAGGAAGAGAAGTACCTTGAAGACCTAAAGAAATTTTATTCAAAAACCGACGGCCAAGAGAAAGAGCAATTGCTGTCCGCTTCCGGATTTACCATAAAACAAAAAAAGAACAAGACTAACCAAGATCGCTCCTGCCCAGTTTGCGATAAGTATTCATTCAGGTCAGACGACGATATCTATATGTTTAAGTTTGGGTGCTGTTTTGATTGTTATATACAGTATGTCGAAGATCGCGAGGATAGGTGGAAAACTGGATGGAGACCAAATAAGTAACTACTTATATTATAGACTATTTATATTTGAGGTAAAAAACAAATGGCTACAACTTTAGAAATTATTAATGGAATCTCGCAAGTAATTGCTAATTCTTATGATGGTGCCCAAGACGAAAAAGGTGAACCAGTAAAAATCGGTCTAAGAAGGGAGGAGGGGAATCCCCTTTTGGATCATCGAATCATGGATGGTTTCGGTGCATACGTATCGGGCAATCGCCTACATATCAAATATCACAGCGAGATTCCACTAAAAGAGGTCCACTCAAATGGCTTTGAATCTGAAATGGAGTCAATGGTGGAAAAGGTAAAATCTTTTATACAAAAAGAATTTGGAAAAGTGACAAAAGGATCCCTATCTCTTTCTGACCCAAGTGAAGTGGATGTCTTAGTGGAATATATTTCTAGAATCCGCTGCAGCGTTAAGGTTCATAAATGTTATAAGATCGGAGGAATCCCGGTTGAGCCTGAAAGGGAAATAGATCCGGCATATGAAAAGATGGTGGCACTGAGTGGGCTTGGCGGCAAACGTCCATCAAACGAAAAAATAAAGAGCTAGTATGTCTTTTTCCTTATCTAAGAAGGAAATAATGAAAGAGATAGTCAAGTGTGGAAAGACGCCCGATTATTTCATCAATACCTATGCAAAAATAACACATCCTCAACGCGGTCTAATACCTTTTCATCTTTACAATTTTCAAAAAGACTTACTAGAAGACTTTGAAGACTATCGCTTCAATGTGATTCTCAAGGCTCGACAGTTGGGAATATCTACAATTACAGCCGCTTATGTAGCTTGGCTGATGATGTTTCATAGAGAAAAGAATGTCCTGGTTATTGCCACCAAATTCAATACAGCGGCAAATTTAGTAAAGAAAGTGAAAGCAATTATAAGAAACTTACCAGAGTGGCTGAGAATATCTAACGTAGACATAGACAATAGAACAAGCTTTGTACTCTCAAATGGATCGCAAATAAAAGCAAGCTCCACTTCCGGAGATGCCGGCCGCTCCGAGGCGCTATCTCTTCTTGTTATTGACGAAGCAGCACACGTCGAAGGTCTTGATGAGCTGTGGATGGGTCTGTACCCTACATTATCTACTGGCGGCCGCTGCATCGCACTATCTACTCCAAATGGCGTCGGTAACTGGTTTCACAAGATATACACTGAGGCCGACTCGGGTACGAATGATTTCCACCCAGTGGTTCTACCTTGGGGCGTACATCCCGACCGCGACCAAGAATGGTTTGAAAAAGAAACTCGAAACATGTCGCGCCGCGAAATAGCTCAAGAGCTTGAGTGTAACTTTAATATGTCTGGAGAGACTGTATTCTCGCCGGAAGACCTAGAGACATATCTTAATATGTGTACGGAACCAAAGTACAAAACAGGCTTTGATAGGAACTTGTGGATATGGCAGGGTAGAGAAGAGGGCGAGGAATACTTCATATCAGCTGATGTCGCGCGCGGAGATGGAAAAGACTACTCTTCTGCCCTAGTATTCAAGGCAAGTAATATGGAGATTGTAGCAGAATATAAAGGAAAATGCACTCCAGATGTTTTTTCTAAAATTTTATATGATATTGGGTTAGAATATGGAAACGCATTATTGGTCGTAGAAAATAATGCAGTGGGTTTCGCAGTGCTAGACAAGTTGAGAGAAAGCCAATATCCCAATCTTTATTTTTCTATAAAATCAACTCACGAATTTGTAGAAGAATACCGAGCGGAAAATATGAGCAATGCTGTAGCTGGTTTCTCTATGACCTCTAAGACTAGGCCGTTGATTATAGCAAAGATGGAAGAATTTATAAGAAACAATCTAATTAAGATATATTCTTCTCGACTATTGAGCGAGATGAAAACTTTTGTTTGGAATCACGGTCGCGCCGAAGCTATGAGATCTTACAACGATGATTTAATAATGGCCTGCGCCGTTGGGTGCTGGGTTCTGGACACGGTGTTGGATACTAACAAAAAAGATATGGAATATAATAAGGCCTTTCTAGGCGCTATAACAAGAAAGGCTAACCATATAGACACTAGGATAAATGGAATGATAGGCACAAATAACAAGAAATTTCAAGAAAGCATGAAAAAGCACTCCAGTGCATTAGAGCAGTTTCCATGGCTGTTCAAGGGATAGAAAATGGCTAAAGAAAAGAAGATAAAAAATAACCCTCGTAACTCCCAAAGTTTATTGTTTCGAAGGTTAACAAGGCTATTATCAGGCCCACTCGTCAATTATAGGACTCAAACAAACCATAGACTTCGAAGGATAGACTTAGACAAGTACTCTGGTAAATTCACGTCAGCTTCGGGAAAAGATTTTAAAAAGACAGCATACAACCCTTATGATAATTTACAAGCCCAGGCCATGGCCAGCCAAGCAAGAGCTGAGAGGTATGTAGACTTCGACCAAATGGAGTACACACCAGAAATAGCCTCAGCCCTTGATATCTATGCAGATGAAATGACCACACACAGTGATCTCCAAAAGGTACTTTCCGTAAAGTGTGAGAATGAAGAGATAAAGCTGTTACTTGAGTCGCTATATTATGACGTTATAAACGTAGAATACAACCTCTTCTCCTGGTGTCGCGCGATGTGCAAGTATGGGGATTATTTCCTATATCTAGATATAGACCAGTCTATTGGCATCACTAGTGTCATCGGATTGCCTACGGCAGAGGTCGAAAGATTGGAAGGCGAAGACAAGAAGAACCCTAATTACATACAATATCAGTGGAACTCAGCCGGCTTGACATTTGAAAATTGGCAAATAGGGCACTTCCGTGTTCTTGGCAACGACAAGTATAGCCCATATGGAACATCGGTCCTAGAACCCTCACGCCGCATCTGGCGCCAACTGACATTGATCGAAGATGCGATGATGGCATATAGAATAGTCAGATCACCAGAAAGAAGGGTGTTTTATATCGACGTCGGGGCCATACCGCCACAAGATATAGAACAGTACATGCAGAAAGCGATGACGCAGATGAAAAGGAATCAAGTAGTCGACCCAGACACTGGACGCGTAGATTTGAGGTACAACCCACTTTCAGTTGAAGAAGATTATTTTATTCCTGTTCGTGGTGGTCAGAGTGGCACAAAGATAGAACCATTGGCCGGCGGAAAGTATACTGGCGACATTGACGATGTAAAGTACTTGAGAGACAAGCTGTTCTCTGCACTCAAGATTCCAGCATCTTATCTAACTTCCGACGCGGAAAAAGCCGCCGAGGATAAGACGACCTTGGCTCAAAAAGATATTAGGTTTGCGAGAACAGTACAAAGGTTACAAAGATCTGTCTTATCTGAATTGGAAAAAATTGGAATAATACACTTGTACACGCTAGGCTACAGAGAGGAAGATTTGGTTAGCTTCAAGCTGAAGCTCAACAACCCTTCGAAGATAGCAGAAATGCAAGAACTTGAACACTGGAAAACAAAATTTGATATAGCATCTTCTGCAACGGAAGGCTTCTTCTCCAAACAGTGGCTCGCGAAGACTCTTTTTGGTTTATCGGAAGAAGAGTTTATCAGGAACCGTCGAGAGATGTTCTATGATCGGAGGTTTGAGGCAGCACTAGAGACTGCAGCAGAAGCAGAACAAGCTGCAGCCACTGCTCCAGGCGGCGATCTAGGCGGCGCCGCTGATGCAGGTGGCACAGGTACCGTTGGCCAAGAGCCAGAAATAGGCGCCGCTCCGGACGAAGGAGGTGGTTTGGGTGATCTCGGAGGAGGTGACGTAGGCGCCGCAGCTGACGCAGCCGGCGGCGACACACCAGCCGGCCCAGAGGAAGGGGACTTATTGGCGGCGCCCCCTGGCAAGAGAGATGACAAAGGCCACAGAATGAAAAGGGATGGTGGTAAAGTAAAAACAACCACTGAGAAATCTCATGGATGGTACGAGCCCCGAATGAATTGGTCCGGGGGAGACAGAAGAGAATCCTCTGGCCCTAGAAGGAAGAATATGGCCAGAGCGGCAAATCCAGAGTTTGGAACAAAGAGAAAAAACTTTCCAGGCGCCTCAGAATTATCTAGCTTAGTTAGAGGTACTGGCGTTTATGAGAGTAAGTTGACTATTTATTCTAGGGAGGAGGAAGAGAAGCTTCTAAAAAACCAAGAAGAGTTAAAAGTTTTGTTTGAAAACCTAGACAAAGATTCAAGGAAAGATAGTGATGAGACTAAAACACAATAAAAAGAGAAATACAGCATTTGTTTATGAAGCCCTCGTCCGAGAGTTGACTAAATGTATTGTAAAGAACAATAAAAACAAACAAATGAAGATTGTATCAATTATGAAGGAGCACTTTGCAAAAGGAACCGAGTTGAACAAAGAGCTTGGCTTGTACAAAAGCGTTTACGAAACAAGGGATATAGAGAAGCGTCTAGCAGAAAAGATTGTTGTTGAGGCAAAGAAAAATTATCAAGTCCTAGATAAGAAGAACATCTTCCGAGAACAGTCAGCACTTATAAACAAGATAAACAAAACGCTCTCTAAAGATCTCTATAACACCTTTGTGCCAAACTATAAGAATATAGCCACTGTTTATTCTATATTTCAAGAAACACTTCCAGTAAAAGACAGAGTCCTATTAGAAGAGAATATCATAGAGCAAATGTCTGAGTCTTGTGAAGCAATCAAAGAAGAGCAACAGCCCATGGATAATATTATTTATGGTACGTTTGTAAGTAAATTTAACGAAGAATATTCAAGCAAACTGAGCGAAAACCAGAGAAGCCTTCTGCAAAAATATATATCTTCTTTTTCTGACAATGGCATAGAGCTAAAGTATTACCTAAATGAAGAAGTTAGCACACTCAAAGATCAACTTTTAGAGTGTAAAAGTGATGAAGATATTATAAGCGATAATGATTTAAAAATCAAAATAGATAAGGTATACTCTATACTTGAATCGTACAAAGAAAAGGAAGTGGATCTCGATCTGATTGAGGTTGTACTTAAAACGCAAGACCTACTAGAAGAGATATCAGAAGATGACAATAACAGTTGATATTGAAAGAGATCCCAGAATCTCCCTAAAAGCTAGAAGAACGTTGGACGGAAATATCTTGATCTTCGACCACGAAGATATAGACATATTCCTTTCAGTCGAAGCGAAAAAGTGCGTGTCGTTCCCAAAAGAAGGCATGAGCGATAAAGCATATCAATCTCAAGATAGGATGTTTCAGTACCTTTCGCGCCATGGCGTCATTGACGTTTCATCTGTTAGGGGGGGAAATGTGCACGGATCCCTAGAGGGCAAAATCCCAGAATCAAAGGTTCCAGGTGTGGACTCTATCCAAGCATGCTTATATGTCATTAGTGAATATCTAAACCAAGAAAAGCCATTTTTCAAGAAGACAGGCAAAATTGAAGATGATAGGCTGACAGCACTACTTACCCCTTCCGCGGAAGATTCCACAGAATTAGGTGACGTGCCTCATTCCGATCGGAAAGGATCACACGGTTTCACCCGCGGCCCATATGGGTTTATGTACAATTACTCTCTCGTAAGAGAGCGAAAAGAAAAAGGGGAATAGTGCACTTACTCTATTTTAGTCTTATTGCTGCTGGTATGACACAAATTTTAGTCTACGGTAAAATATTCGAAAAGATAAGGCCCACATCCGGATGGTTTGGGCAACTCTTCTCTTGTTCTATGTGCACCGGCTTTTGGGTTGGATTATTTTTGTGGTCTGTAAACGCTTTTACCACACTATTTACTTTTGATTATTCTTTTGTTACAGGGTTATTTCTTGGTTGTCTTGGCTCGTTAGTTAGTTACGTCTTTGACGCCGTTTTTGATGACCATGGAATCAAGATAGATTATAACTGAGGAGTTACAATGAATAACATAAACAATATTAGATGGTTCTTACGCCCTGTTGCAAATTGCTGTAAGGGAGCTTAGCTGACGCGGGTGACCCCCGCTTATAGTAGAGGTAAATATGAAGCTTATAAGAGAGTATTATGAACTCTGCGATGGAGGAATCTGCCAAGACCTTCTAACAGAGGCTGAAAAGAAGTTTGTTGCGGAAGGTGGCTGCATTCTCTCTGGACTAATGCAGGAAGCAGAGGTAAAGAATGGAAATGGGCGCTCTTATCCAAGAAGAATACTGGAAAGAGAGATAAGAACCTATAACAAGCTGGTGGCAGAAAACAGGGCCCTGGGAGAACTAGACCACCCAGAATCTTCAATTATAAATCTTGTTAACGCATCTCACCTTGTTACAGCAATCTGGATGGATGGCCCAAAATGTTATGGAAAAATTAAAGTACTAAACACGCCCTCTGGACTTATACTTAGGTCGCTTGTCGACTCTGGAGTACAGCTTGGCATTTCTTCACGCGGCCTAGGCTCCTTGAAAGAGAAGGACGGAATATCGGAAGTCCAAGACGATTTTCAGCTTATATGTTTTGATATGGTTTCTGACCCTTCCACTCCAGGCGCCTTCATGAAATTGAAAGAAGCAAGAGAGAGGCCAAATATATTTACTCGGGGTGACAAGATCAATCGCTCTTTGAACAATATCCTATATAAGTTTGAGGAATAAATGAAGAAATCAGAACTAAAAGCCCTAATAAAAGAGTGCGTCAAAGAAACATTATTTGAAGAAGGTGTCTTGTCCGAAATTATAGCAGAAGTCGCCTTTGGAATAACTAAGGCTCAAAATTTGATGGTTGAAACTGCAACACCTCACCAGCCAAGACCAGAAATACAACAACAAATAAAAGAAGAAAAGCAAGAAGAGCAACGGAAGCGCATGCTTGAAACCAAAAGAAAGATGCTCGATGCAATTGGTAATGATAAAATGGCAAAGATTTTTGAAGGCACTGAGCCTCTGACTTCAGCCGGGAAACCAGGTAGCGCCGCCTCGCCCCAAGGGCCACTTGCTGGTAGAGCTCCTAGCGACGCAGGGGTGGATATCAGCGGTTTGTTTAGTTTAGCAGGACAGAGATGGGATCAACTAAAATAAAGGAAGTAAAATGGGACGTAGAACACCAGTTCATGCAGAAATAAAAATTACAGACCAAAGCCAGGTCGAAAGAATGATAAAAAAGTTTACTAGAAAAGTAAAGAAATGTGGCATTCTGGAAGAGGTTCGCGAACGCAGACACTACACCAAGCGTTCAGTGAAGAGAAGAAAAAAGAAATTAGAAAAGATGAGACTAATTAAAATAGCAAACGCAAAAGAAAAAAAGCGTTTAGAAAACGAATATAAGTGACGGAGCATTATAATGGCAGGATTTAGCAACACACCACCAGCATCAGAATTTCACAGACATAGCAGCTGGGGTAGAACCAGAAGACCAAAGAATGTTAACGGTGCAAGCAGCACTGCACACGCTATAAGTACAACTGCATATTTTACAGAAAACCAAAGGTTCTTGCATATTGTTTGCGGTACCGCTGCCTCGGTAACCAAGGTCGAAGTATATTATCACGGCGCCGGCATATGGTCAGAGCTTGTTGAGGTATCAGACGAGTCAACAATTGTAGTTGCAGATGGTCATACAAGAATTTTCGAAGTGGCCGGAGCAGACAAAGTTAGGGTTACTCATAATGGTACCAACGCAGATGATACCGAAAAGGTTTGGCTCCTACTTTCCACCTTCTAACCACCTCAAAATTTTTTCCATCCCTTTACCAAAATAAAATACTATTTATCTAGAGAAAGTTTTCTTATTTGCAAGAGAACAAATTATTTTAGGAGTTTAAAAGAATGTCAAGTCTACTAGAGAAAGCAATTATCGATGCTAAGGCTCTCAAGGAAGCTGCCCTAAAGAACGCGGAAAACCTCGTGATAGAGAAGTACTCAAACGAAGTAAAGGAAGCGGTCGGCAAGCTCTTAGAGCAAGAGGATCCCTTTGCTGATCTAGGAATGGGTATGGAAGAAGACCCGATGGCAATGGATCCTGGTATGGGTGCAGATCCCATGGCTGGCGACCCAACTGCTGAAGAGGGAGACGCAACACAAGAGTTTGCAGATAGTTTGATAGGGTCTATACCAGACGGCTTCGACCCTGACTTAGATGATCCAGACGACGAGATTGTGGATATTAAGCTTGACAGCATAAGACAGGAGCTTCCAAGTGAACAAGGCGGGGTATTTGCCGGCGATGATGAATTTTCTGATGATGAAATAGGTATTGATATAACTGATGAAGACGATTTTGAGGATGATTTCGAAGATGATTTCGAAGATGATTTTGAAGACGACTTCGATTTTGACGACGATATTGGCATAGATATACAAGATACTCCTGATTTTGACGCAGATGTAGACGTCGATATTACACAAGACCAGCTTGCAGAAGCGATTCGCGACTTTCTCTATGAAGACGAAGACGATGCGCTTGAAGAGATGGAAGTAGCAGAAGAGGATGAGTATACTGGTATTGGTGAAAACTACCTCGAAGAGGATGAGATGTTTGAAGAGATGGAGTTAGACGAGGACTGGGCCATAGATGAGGCTGTAAGAGTCGACTTTGAGCCACAAAAGTCCGGATGGGCCGGAACACCAGAATCTATTATGCGCGAGTATGAGCAAATGCTCCTTGCGCGTGAACAAGATAGCGAAGTAAAAGAAGAAAACGAAGAGCTGCGTAAAACAGTAGCAGCTTTACAGAAAGAAAACAAGACTTTAGCTTCTGCTGCCACTAAATTAGAGGCGCAGAACGATAAATATATTACAGCATTTGAAACTTTGCAAGAAAAGTTGGAAACCACAAATGTTTCTAACGCAAAGCTGCTGTATATTAACCGTGCTTTAGAGAATACCTCCCTGAATGAGCGACAAAAAGAGAAAATTGTCGAGTCTATTTCAAAAGCCACGACTGTACAAGAAGCAAGGATAGTCTTTGAGACGCTCCAAGAGACAGTGACATCTTCACCTGCAGAGAAGAAGTCGGGAACTCTTAGCGAAGCAGTTTCGAGACGTTCAACACTACTTGTAGGCGCTCGTAATGAGCAAAAACAGAAGGCCGCTAATCCTTTGTATAGTAGAATGCAAAAATTAGCAGGAATAAAGAAATAAAAACATTTTTGGAGGAATAATACAATGTCTGTATTACAAAGACTAACTGAAGGTGTTGTTCAGCGTAATGTTCAGAAGGAAGGCGAAGCTCTACTTAACAAGTGGCAGCAGACAGGTCTTCTCGACGGACTCAACGAAGGACAACAAAAGCAGGGGATGGCCGTCCTACTTGAAAACCAGGCCAAGGAGCTTCTGCGTGAGGCTTCTTCTATGGCTGCTGGCGATGTCGAAGGCTTCGCAGCAGTTGCATTCCCAATCGTTCGCCGTGTATTCGGTGGATTGATTGCAAACGATCTTGTCTCGGTTCAGCCGATGAGCTTGCCATCTGGCCTCATCTTCTTCCTTGACTTTACACACGAATCAGCCCGCGGAGGGGCAGCAAAAGGCGCTTCAATATATGGTGGCAACGTTGTCGCTCGCCAGTTGACTGGCGGTGTTGATCTTGCCGGCTCACCAGACGCTTCAGGCCCTGGTGGACACTATGAAGCAGGTATCTCTCAGACATCTGCAACTGGTTCGACTACAATTGGCGCGGCCGGCGGCTTCGTCGCCCTTTCCGGTACTGTGCTCAACCGACTAGGTGGAGAAGCAGTTACTAGTGCAACAGTTTCATCATTGACTCAGGCACAGAAGAAGGCGATCAGATTCGACCCGGATATTCTCGCAGCAGGCGGTACAGTTTCTGTTATTATGTCAACTGGTTCAATTGGCGGCCCAGCGACCTCGGACGTGGCCTTTGGCGGTCCAGCCGGCGGCGCAAATACTCAAGTTGATTTGGGTCGATTGGCAGCAATCGACTTCAGCACCTTGCCAACTGATAATGGCTCACTTGTCAGGAGACTTACAAGAGTTGAAACCGTTAGTGGTGTAAATCACCTTGTTGTTGTTATTCATGACGCCGGCGCCGCGACGATCGCAGCACAGGCTTCAGTCATGACTGTGCCACTTAAGGATCAATTACAAGCTGGGAACGGACTTGGTTCTGTTGTTGGTGGAGACGCATGGGCCCTTGAAGAGCCGGATACAGGTACCGGAAATCAAGGTTCTGGTGTAGCTAAGAACACTATCGCTGAGATCGACATCAAGGTTGACAGTATCGCTGTTACAGCTCAGACCAAGAAGTTGAAGGCAAAGTGGTCCCCAGAATTGGGTCAAGACCTCAATGCTTATCACAACCTTGACGCTGAGGTTGAGTTGACTGGTATTCTTTCTGAGCAGATCGCTCTTGAAATTGACCGTGAACTTCTTCACGAATTGATCGACGGTGCAACCGCTGGTACTCGTTACTGGAGTCGTGCTCCTGGTCTTTTTGTTGACAGCAACGGTAATGAGCTTGGCGCTTCAGCCGCAGCTCCTGATTTCACTGGTACAGTCAGTGAGTGGTATGAGACACTCATCGAGACTATCAATGACGTTAGCGCTCAGATCCACAGAAAGACACTTCGCGGTGGTGCAAACTTTGTTGTTTGTTCACCAGAAGTTGCCAACATCCTTGAGTTCACAAGCGGTTTCCGCGCAAGCGTAACTGCTGATACGGACCGCGGCACCATCGGTGCTGTCAAGGCTGGTAGCTTGAGCAAGAAGTTCGACGTTTACGTTGATCCATATTTCTTGCGTAACGTACTCCTCGTTGGCCGTAAGGGTAGTTCATTCCTCGAAAGCGGATTTGTCTACGCTCCTTACGTACCATTGCAGGTAACACCAACCATCTTTGGTACGGAAGACTTCGTGCCACGTAAGGGTGTCATGACCCGTTACGCTAAGAAGATGGTACGACCTGATATGTACGGTCTTGTTGTCGTCCGCGGCCTCTTAGGTGAGGAAGGCTCTAGCTAGTAGCTAAAGTCCGATAACAAAAAGATTCAGCCCCATCATTAACTTGGTGGGGCTTTTCTTTTTTCTGAAAGCTATTTATTAGTGACTTTGATTCCTCCTGGGTCGTAACGCCACTGGCCCTTGAAGAGATATAGCCGAGGTGGCTGGCTATGTTTCGTGGATGATAAGCGTTAACGTTAACCACATAATAAGGAGGAAATAATTATGGGTAGCAGAAGATTAGGTAGAAAGAGACTGTTCTCTTTGGACAAGAAAGGACAATCGGTTGATCTGGGTGCCGGCGCAGGAATTAAGGACGCTATTGTGTCAACAACACAAAAAAGAGAAGGTCATCAGATAATCACAGAAATTGCATTAGACCTTGGCACATCTAAGGCGGCAATTAGCACATCAGGTAACGGCGGCGGCAACGGTGATACGGCTGCGATGGGAGTTATTGATACAGTCTCTAGTATAGGGCAATTAACAGTAGCAAAAGTTGGAGTGGTCAATGAACTGAGAGTTCAAGTTTTAGAAGCTCTCGTCGGCGGCACAACCACAATTGACCTTGAGTTTGGTGTTGATGGTGTAGGCAAGCCTACCGCCGCTGGCGGAACTCAAGCCGACACTCAAACTGCAGCCATCACAGGCATCGCAAACACCGTAGGTGTAGACACATCAGTTTTGTATGATAACAATGCAGTAGCTGATAAATTTCTTTATGTTTGTCAGGGTGAAAATGATACCGCTGCTACTTTAACAGCTGGAAAATTACTTATTACCATATATGGAGCTGCGGTTCCTGCAGATCTGTAAGGAGAAATGAACCATGTCATCTAGAGCAAGAAGAGCAAAAGCAAAAGCTGCCCCTAAAAAGGCAGCCCCCAAGAAGGCTGAAAAACCAAAGGCTGAAAAACCAAAGGCTAAAGAAGCCAAAGAAGAGTAAAATCTTCATGCCCCCCTGCAAAGGGGGGCTTTTTATTTTGAAAAGGAAAAACAATGGGAAAAAGAAAGAAAAGAATGACAATGTCTAAATATGCTAGCAAATACGCAACCAAGCGTGAAGCATTAGCAAGAAAACGCGGCGTCATCGAGATCGATATGAATACCGGGGAAGAGATAACCGAAGACGAAACAGTTGAAGTTATCACAAACAAAGAACCGGAACCAGAAGCTGCCGAAGAGGTTGTAGTGCCAGCACCAGAACCACAACTTCAAACAATTCAGATTGAAGAGCCAACAGTTGAAACACCAAAAACAACTAAAACTAGAACTACTAAAAAGACAACATCGAAAAAGGCCACAACAAAGAAGACGACAACTCGCAGAAAGCGAGCAACTAAAAAAACGACTTCCGCCGATTAGTTCCCTCAAATACTAGTTATATTGAATAACTCTATTTAGCGAGGGACACTAAATGTCTTTACCTACCCTTACACCGGCCAGTACGTTATCAGCGGTTATCTTGCCTATCACTGGGACGGCCGGAAATGTTAATGCAGCCTTACCATACAAGATCTACTCCGATACATCAGTAGCCCTGTATTCATCAGAGTTTTTGAATGGCGCTGTCGACCAGGTGTCATATGTCTACAAGAAACTTGGAGGTGATGTCCTAGACATAGAGCTAACAGAGGGAAATGTTTATGCAGCCTATGAAGAAGCAGTGTTGGAATATTGTTACTTAGTCAACGTTCATCAAGCTACCAATATCTTATCGAATACACTTGGAAACACAACAGGAAGCTTTGATTCTAAAGGAAATATTCAAACTAGCCCACTTAGCTCATCGCTTGAGGGAACTCATGTTGCTCTAAAGTATCCTAAATTTGATTATGGGATCGGAAGACAAGTTTCCGAAGGTGTTGGCGCAGAAGTTGGCCTGAAAGATTCGGTTCAATATTCTGCCAGCTTCAACGTCACCGAAGGTGTCCAAGACTATGACTTGCAAAGCATCTTATCGACGAATGCAGCATTCTCTGCATCTATTGGCAACAAGAAGATATTAATCAAAAAGGTATACTATAAAACGCCGCATGCAATGTGGAGATTCTTTGGTTACTATGGTGGACTCAACGTTGTTGGAAACCTGCATAATTATGGGCAGTTTTCAGATGATTCTACATTCCAGCTAGTACCTGCTTGGCACAACAAAGCACAAGCTATGGCGTTTGAAGATGCAATATACACAAGGATGTCACATTATTCTTATGAGATAAAAGGAAATAAACTAAGAATTTTCCCGATACCCTATACTGGCGGCCCAAGCCAAATGTCGATAGAGTTTTCGATACCAGAAGACTCTTGGTCTGGAACAGATCCAAAGAGAGATGGTGTCAACAACATGAACACACTGCCAATTGGTAACATACCATTTACTAGCATCAACGCAATAGGCAAGCAGTGGATTAGAAGGTTCGCATTGGCTCTCTGTAAGGAGACTTTGGGTCAAGTAAGGTCTAAGTTCGGAACCGTACCAATACCGGGCGAGAGCGTAACTCTCAACGGTCCTGCGCTATTGTCTGAGGGCAAAGACGAGCAGGAAAAACTGAGAACAGAACTAAAAGAAACACTTGCAGAGCTAACATATGTTAAGTTAGCAGAGCAGGATGCTCAGAAACTAGAGAACGCAGAGAAAACAATGCAAAAGATTCCGTATCATATATACGTGGGGTAACATAAATGTCTGATGATAATAAATGGTCACAGCCGGATAGCCCACCTCCACCGCTATTTACGGGAAAAAAGGAAAAGGACTTTGTAAAGCAGATAAATGATGAGGTTATTGAGCGAGTCATTGGTCAAACCATCATATATTACCCTATAAGTCTTGAACACACCAATTTTCATAGCTTATATGGTGAAGCATTAGATAAAAGCTTCCTTGATCCAATCCGCGTATACGCAATGGTGAAGTGGGAATCACAAAACACAACAACAACGCCACTTGGTGTTGACAGAGTAGAGAAGATCTCAGTTGCTTTCCATAAGAGAAGGCTAACAGAGGATCAAGATTTGTTTGTAAGAGAAGGAGATTTTGTTCAGTACGGTGAAAACATGTACGAAATACTGTCTTTGCAAGAGCCAAAGTGGTTATTTGGTCAAGTTGAGTCAAGTTTTGAGATTGCTGCTTCATGTGTGAGAGCAAGGGAGGGCTTATTCAATGTCAGAGATAATTAACGGGAAACTTCACTTTGAAGTCTCAACAATAGAGACTATCGACCAGTCTGTTCTGAACTTTGTAGAATCGCTCAGTCTTTCAACTATGACAAATAAGGGTTTCAAGCCCGTTCCGGTTATCTGGGGCACTGCTGAACGATCTTTTCAAGCAAAAGGCAACAAAGAAGTAAGAGACAGTCAGGGATTACTTGTTTTACCAATTATTTCTATAAGAAGGTCAGGATTCACTAAGACAAGACAGAGTCAGGGCGTGTTTCAGGGTAATGTGCCGGAAATACCTGATGATAAGGGTGGGTCTCTAGATGTTAGTAGGGTGCTATACCAAGAAAAGACCATGAAATTTGCAAATGCAGACGCATATAGGCTCCATGGCCAGAAAAACTTCCCAGGAGCAAATCCAAAGGTCGTTTATAGAACCGTAACTGTTCCTATGCCAGTCAACGTAGAGGTAATGTACGAAGTAACTCTGAGAACCGAGTACCAACAGCAAATGAACGATCTTATGACGCCTTTTGCGACAAAACCGGGAACAGTAAACTTTATTAGGCTTACAGAAAAAGACCACAAATACGAAGGATTCATTCAGCCAGAATATAGTTCAACAGACAACCTATCTGATTTTTCATCAGATGAGAGAAAGTTTGAAACAAAGATAAACATCAAAGTTATTGGATATATTGTCGGCGAAGGTCCAAATAGAGAAAAGCCTCACTATTCCATCAGGGAGAACATTGTAGAAGTAAAGATACCGAGAGAGAGAATAACTTTAGCGGAAATTCCGGAACACGAAAACGGTGCATATTTTGGCCTTTCAGGAATATCACAAGATCAGCTAGACAGGTTCTTCTCAGGCCCAGTTGTTATAGGTAATACCCCCGCGTCAAGCTTCTTTTCCTCTCTTGGCGGCTCTGGAGCTAGTGTCTCATCTAATGTGGTCACAACAGAGACTCTTGCAGAGAATATGTCAAATAGTATGCAAATCGGCGAAGTCCTAAAAACAGAAGCAGCCGCACTACCAGACGATAAGAGAACTTTCACAACTCAGTTCACCATAAGGGATAATACCGAACTTGTTATGCTTAATGGTTTGATACAGGCCGTGGGGGCGGATAAAGATTACACAGTTAGTGGAAATACTATAGTATTCACCGAAGACCTAGACCCGGAAGATACAGTTCAGATAACTTATATAAAAGGCTAAAAAACATTTTTTCTTGTGGTATAATTCACATAGGTACAAAAGGAGAAAGAATGTCAAAAGCATCTGCCAAAAGAAAAACTACTGAAAATAAGAAAAACACAGAAGCCACAATCAAGAATGGCCAAGAAATTATTGAGGTCGACTGGGATAAAGTTAGTCATGTTTTTGAGTTTCGCGAGAAGCTCCTAAATTTGGAAAACTATTTTGCAAATTCCTGCCTTCAGTTTGAAAAAAATAAAGCAAATATGATGAATCAGATTATGTATGGCCAAGCTGATTTATATACCATGGCACAAGCGGTCCAGAAAGATCTCAACATTGACGAAAGTCTTACATACGAGCTTAAACTTCCCACTAACCCAGGAGAAAAAGGGTATTTTGTGAGAAAAGAAGAAACCTACCAGTAGAAACCTCAACTCCCCGTCTAATTATGTTATAATAACAAATTCATAGCCGGCTAATTTAACGGAGAGAAAGATGTCAGAACAAGATAACGATTTACAAAATAGCTTTTCTACGAGCGATATAGGAATTGCAGCATACTTGCAGCTTCGAGGTCATAAGTTATTGAAGTGCTTTCGACAAAGCACGGGAAAGTTTCATTTTGAATTCGAAGATAAGGAAGAGCTGTGTAGATCCCGATCAATAGAATTTTTAGAGTCTGATTTTTGCAAATTTGACAACAATGTTAGAAATCTTAAAAAAATACTTTTTTCATAAACGGAGCGGTAGCAAGATGAGCATCCTAGATAAGCTAAAAGAATTGGTGGCCACCATAGAAGAAGAGATAATCGCACCAGCACCAGAACAGGAAATACCCCAAGAACAGGAAGAGGCACCACAAGAAGAGCCCGAACCATCTGATGAGGAGTTTCCAGATTATGTAGAATGTGGAAAAGAAGAGTCAAGAGGTGTGTATGAAAAATTACTTTCGGTAAAGATACACAAAAGCCGCCTCGCCGAACTAGTTATAGAGTACGATAGAAAGAAGAAAGAGCACCTCGCGGCGATCAACTCTTTAAATCAGCAAGCTTTAGAGGACCTCAACTCTCTCAGATTAGAGTATGGAGTCCCAGAACAAGGTTATGGTATTCAGTTTCCGTCCAGTCCAGAAGATCGCGTTATATTCATAAAAAGTTAAAAGTTTCATTAGCTTTATTCCCAATACATTTTAGTTATTTTGTAATTTAGAGAACCTGTTAAGAGAACAACAAACAGGAGGAATTATAATGGCAAAAGCTACAGGAACGATTGATTTTTCATCGGCTCCAGCGCAGTATGCTAAGATTACGCTAAGTGATGGTACAGGCGACGGATTTGGGCAGGTAACCTTTGCAGTTACCAATACAACTGGTGCCGGCACAGATGCTTTGTCTGGCTCATCAGCATTAGGTAGTTCGAATAACGCATTCAACGGAAATGCGTCAAAAGCTCTGACTTTATATCAGAACTCGTCCACAAACAAAAACTTCATGTACATTAGTTTTGTTGCTGACAGCCAAACTAATGCTGATTTTAAGGACATGTCAACGGGCGGCAGTACGCCTCTGATATATGAGTTTACGGATGCCGATGGTAACACTGTCAACGTAACTTTGATAAATACTGGAACTTTTACCGCAGACGTTTCAGGAGCATCTTATGCTCGTAAGGACTCAGCAGGTAACTATAGCATTAATACTAACAATGCTGGTGTTGATGGCGATAACATTGCAGAAGAGCTGAAAGATATCTTGAACGCTGCAAAAACAGCAGGAGAGATCAATATCACCACAGCCTCAAGGGACAGTACTTATTACTTGAACTTTAGGACAGATGCAAACGGTGTTGAAAACGGCCCCTTGAAGTTCAGAATCAAGAGAGCTTCAGGTAGTTGGACGACGACTGCCAAGGCTGCAGCCCACATCTCAAAAGATGATCACTCATCAACGGGACATAGGATTGCAAACCTTTATGCACCAGATGAACCAGTCTACTCTGTAAGGCATGCCCCGAGCTCCGGTGGCAGTCTAGATGGTACCGAGTTCGCAGCATATTTTGCATCAACAATCAATACCTTGCCGATTGGAATCACGGCAACAGTCAGCGGAACAGAAGTTAGTTTAGAAAATGATGTTGAAGGTACAGCAGGTAATGTCACAATAACAACACTCGGAACCACAAATGCATCCATTTCAGGTATGTCAGGTGGTTCCGCCTCGGGAGGAGGATCCATGGCAAAACGATTAACAATTTCAGCAGAACAGATTGCTGTCTCATCATCAGGTGGTATAGCAAGTTCTGGAGACAATAAACCAGCACTAATGCTTTCACTTACTGGGCTTGCAACACAAGGCTCTGCAGCTGATGATGACTTATTAGCAATTCACGTCGACGGCGAATTGGTGCCAAAGAAGATTAAGGTTTCAGAGCTTATTGCATCACTTGCAGGCGGTACTGATACCCAAGTTCAGTTTAACGATAGTAACGCACTAGGCGGCGACGCAGGCCTGACATACTACAAGAGCAGCAATGCATTGTTTGTTTCTGGCGCTATCAGCGGCGGCTCAACCCTGTCCGGCTCCGGAGAGATCTCTGCTGCATCATTTAAATGTGACGGCGCTGTTGAAGCTGGTACAAGTATTATCATTGGCAGCGCTGATCTGAACGAAACAGACCTTGAGAAACTTGACGGAATCACCAATGGTACCGCCGCGGCAAATAAAGCCGTCGTTCTCGATGCCAGCAAGAACATCGGCACTCTTGGAACCGTTGCTTGTGGAGCGATCACCACTACTGGCAAGCTTTCAAGCTCTGCTGGAATGGAGGTTGTTGGCACAATTGAGTCAACTGGCAACATGGCCTCATCTGGCTCTATCACGGCTGGAACTAGCTTTATCATAGGATCAGCTGATCTAAATGAGACAGACCTTGAAAAACTCGACGGTATCACAAATGGTACTGCAGCTGCTAGCAAGGCTCTAGTTCTCGATGCAAATAAGAACATTGGTGGAATTACCACACTTAGTGCTTCTTACGCTAGAATCGATGAGCTAGATGTTGTTACTATCAACAGTGTTACAGAAACCGTGAACACATTGCAGATCCAGGATAAATTGCTTGTCTCGGCTCTTTCTGCATCTTCAGCACAAGCTGATGGTGGTGGTCTCCAGGTTGGTGGCAAGCAGGGCAGCGACACTGTTGCTTCTGTGCTTTATGAGCACACTGGCACAAAGATGCTTCACGCGATCGCAGGATCAACTATTGCAGCAGTCAAGCCAGCAGGTGTCGATGTCACAGGTATCATATCCGGTTCTGGTGTCGCGACTATCCACAAGGTTACATCTGATGGTCTGACTGTCAATGGCGTAGTTTCAGGTTCTGGAACTTCGACTATCTACAAGATGACAACTGATGCTTTGACTGTCAATGGCGCCGCAGGAATTACAGTCAATGGCCTCATATCTGGTTCAGGAAATCTAGAAATGGTCGGTACGATGAAGTCTACAGGAGCTATCGCTTCTTCAGGTTCAATCACCGCTGGATCTAGCTTTGTCATTGGCTCAGCTGACCTTAATGAGACAGATCTTGAAAAGCTTGACGGAATTACCGATGGTACAGCCGCCGGTAACAAGGCTGTAGTCCTGGATGCAAGTAAGAATATTGCAACAATCGGAACTATTGGTTGTGGTGTTATTACCTCAACTGGTACGAGTTCATTCGGCTCTCTCACTGCTGAGGGCGGCCTGTCAATGGCGAATGGCATCTTTTCCGGTTCTGGCGTCGCGACCATCTATGGTGTGACTGCGGATAATGTTACTGTCGGCACAACTTTGTCTCTTAGTGGATCAAAGGTCGACGCCGAGATAGCAGCCGTCGCAGTCGGTAGCGATTACTTCATGTTCATGGATGGCGACTATGACGGAGACGTAAAGAAGGAATCCATCAAGGATCTTGTAACCGCCCAAGCAGGCGCCGGACTTCAGGCTACAAATGGTGTCTTCAGTCTTTCGCATGTCATCGATCGTGCAGTTGCAACTGCATCCTTCGACAGTGATGGGTCAGCGAAGTACGATTATTTGCCACTATCCGGTACACCATCATCTGATAACTGTGTTTCCGTATATATCAACGGTCTTCACTTGTCCCTCTCAAGTTCTGCCACAGGCATTACTGACCACTGGGATTACAAGATTGACTCATCAAGACTGGTATTCAGTGCAGGCACTGACATCAACGTTGGTGACGAAATCGTTATCAAGTATGTCGCTAGCTAAAAACCCTACCTAAAATATCTTGCCTTTACAGCCCCGGCTCAGCCCGGGGCTTTCTTTTTTTTCTTTTATACTTTTGAAAAAATCTCTAACTATTTACTAGAGTAATAATTTATTTTGTTTTTGCAAAAGAAAGCCCGTATCGAGGAGATTTATTCATATGTCAGCTAAGAAATTTAAATTTATATCACCTGGTGTTTTCCTAAACGAGATTGACAACAGTCAGTTGCCAAAAGCTCCAGGTGGCGTAGGACCCGTGATTATTGGTCGAGCAAGAAGAGGCCCAGCAATGAAAGCTGTAAAGGTCAGCTCTTTTCAAGAATTTGTGGAGGTCTTCGGTGAACCACTTCCAGGAAACGAAGGGGGTGATCCATGGAGAGAAGGCAACGGCCTCTTAGCACCAGCGTATGGCACATATGCGGCACAGGCCTATTTGAATGCAGACATAAACTCACCAGTCACATATATAAGACTACTAGGCGTCCAGGGCGACGATGCGTCAGACGCCAATGGTGAAGCAGGTTGGACACTCTCTACAGGTAATGCTTACGGGCTATTCTTTATGCATAGTGGCTCCGGTGTAAACACCCACAGCCTTACGGCGCACTTAGGCGCTATTGTGTACACCGACGAGGCAAACTTTTCTGTCGGTGTAAAAGGAGAGGAGCTGATCAGCGGATCAGGAACAACAAAGACTTCTGTTGCAACGGCCGGCGCAGACCCAACACAACCAGTCAAGCTTAGCGGCCATGAATTTACTGTGGTCTTGTCAGCTAGCAGCGGCGCAAAACTAGAAAGAAAAGTCACAATGAGAGAAGGCTCTAAATACATAAGAGATCGCTTGAACACTAACCCTGTAGCTACAAACAGCCTAGTTATGACGCCTCCAGGTGCATCTCTTGCTGCGAACTACTGGCTAGGTGAGACATTTGAAGAAGAGTACGAAAGGCTTTACGCAAGTAGTTCAACCGGCATTTGCGTTTTCGCTGCAAAATTAGCAGAAAACATGGAGGACTTCAAGAGCAAAAACCACGAGCTTTCTGCAGCATCCTCGGGCTGGATATTTCCTCAATTCGGCGGCGGCCGCGACGCAGGCTTCGTCGGACAGTCACAAGAAAGGCTTTTCAGGTTTCACGCACTTCAGGAAGGCGAAGAAGGTATGAACCTGAGTGTTAGAATAGAGAATATAAAGATTGCAGCCCCCGGAAGTGTTGACCAGTACGGAAGATTTGATGTCGTTGTCCGTCAGCGCGCCGGCCGCCGTATTGTTGTTGTTGACTCTTTTGAGAACCTAAACCTGAATCCGAACTCAACGGACTTCATTGCAAGAAGAATAGGAGATCAGTATCTCAAGTGGGATTCAACACAAAAGAGAAATAGGGTCTATGGAAGTCACCCGAATCAATCTAACTTCATTAGAATAGAGATGAATTTAGATGTTTTAGAATCAGGACCAAATAACCCAGCATCAGTGCCTTTTGGATTCTTGGGCCCAATCGTTCCAAAGAACGAAGATAATACAACAGCAAAATTTCTTGAGGCAAGTCCTCGTAGTGGTCAAGCAAGAATTCTGCCGTTTGGCAGCACTTGGGTAACAGGATCGATCATGGTCGATGAGTTCGACACTGCGATTTCTGTCAGGTGGCCACAGGTTCCACATGTAGTATCTGGAACGTTAGCTAATGGCCTAGGCGCCCAATATATTTTGGGTCACGCAGAATACAATAAATTAGCTGGATCTGCTAGTGCTGGAAAGCTAAATTACTCTTCTGTCAACATTGGAGTAAAGGATTACCTAAGAAGATTTGGGACAGTATCCTCCGCAGCTTTGGTGGGTGAGCAGGTATCTGGAATCGCGTCAGCTGGCAAACACGCATATGTGTTTTCATTGGATGACGTTGTCGTTACCGGCGCCGTCATGCTCTCAAATGAAATGTCCGGATTCAACCCTACAAAGGTTTGCTTCGAATCAGGGTCTTTTAACTCGGGAGACTCCTTTACTGCAGGTGGAGGTGCTCAGGCCCAGGCACTTTCAGCCTCAGCACTCTTGGATGTTGTAGATGGTTTTACCATGCCAATGGTTGCAGGCTTCGACGGAGTTAACATACTAGAGGCTGACCCGTTCAATATGAGAATTGTGAACAGTGACAGCAATTCTAGAAACAGCTCACCGCACGCTAGTATTGATCGCGCAATTGAGCTGATCAAGGATCCAGAATTCTTAGAGATGAACCTTGCGACCATACCCGGCGTATCAAATGCATCACTAACTACTAAATTAGTCCAAACTTGCGAAGCAAGAGGGGATGCATTGGCCGTTATCGATTTACCGGATGTTTACGTTCCGCCATCTGAAAAGATTTGCGCAACTTTTGAACAAAGAGTGAACCAGACAAACCCAGCAAAGAGTGCTAAGGCTCTCACAGCTAGGCAGATAAATTCAAGTTATGGTGCTGCATACTATCCCTGGGTCAAGGTCAGAGACAACCTGAGTGCCCGAGACGTGTGGGTACCACCATCAGTTATAGCTTTGGGTGTTATGGGCTATACAGAGCAGAGAGACGAGGTGTGGTTTGCACCTGCAGGCTTCAACCGCGGCGGCCTCAACGAGGGCAACGCGGGCATGCCAGTCCTTCAGGCATCTGAGCAGCTTCTATCAGCCGATAGAGACAGACTGTATGAAGCAAACATAAACCCAATAGCTTCTTTTGTTTCTGAAGGCCTTGTGGTCTTTGGTCAAAAGACGCTTCAAATGACTCCTTCTGCGCTTGACAGGATCAACGTACGACGACTTTTGATCTTTGTAAAGAGAGAAGTTTCACGAATTGCAAATACGCTACTTTTTGACCAAAACGTTCAAGCAACCTGGAATCGCTTTACAGGACAGGTTGTGCCATTCTTGGAGAGCGTCAAGACCAGACTTGGCCTTACAGATTTCAAGGTCATCTTGGATAGTTCGACTACTACTCCAGACTTGATCGATAGAAATATTATGTATGCAAAGATTTTCTTGAAGCCAGCAAGAGCCATTGAGTTTATCGCAGTTGATTTTGTTATTACCCGAACTGGTGCTTCTTTTGATGACTAAACATAGTAAAAAATAAGAGAAGCTAATATATATTAATAGGAGATCATAACAATGGCAAGATTTTGGACAGAAAAGAGCGTTGAGCCAAAGAGGAAGTTTAGATGGCTTCTTTATTGGACAGGAGTGCCTCAGTTTATTGTGAAGAGCGTAAAGAAACCCTCTTTTCAGGTGGCCACCACGCCACATCAATTCTTGAATTATGAATTTTATTATCCAGGTCGTGTTACTTGGCAAGATATAACGATTACTCTTGTGGACCCAGTCCAGCCTGACTCTACAAAGAGTCTATATAAGATGCTAGAAAATTCTGGCTATGTAATTCCGCATGACTATAGTCAATCCGGCGCCACTACTATATCTAAGAAAGCTATGGTTGAGTCTCTGGGTACTGAGATAAAGTTATCTCAACTGGATGCCGATAATGGCACCCCAATCGAAACATGGCGAATAAAAAACCCCTTGATAACTGGCGTGGAATTTGATACACTTGACTATAGTCAAGATGAGTTAGTAAATATTACGATCACCATGAAGTACGATTATGCAGTGATTGAAGGTTTGCCAACAGGCAAGGATGCTGTAGAAGGTGGTGGAATATGGTCTTTCAACAAGACCGGCACAACAGGCGCCCGACAGTTTCAGGCCGACGACACTGGCGGCGGCCGACTGATATAGCGTTATCTAGTTTTTTATTTTGTTTGTTATAAAGAGGAAATATGTCAAGAAATCAAAAGAGAATCGCAGCTAACCAAGCTGCACCCACCACGAGACCACCAATACCAGATATGCCAAAAACTAAAGAAAGTTCAAATCCATTTGGGCTTTCTTTTGTAGTTAATAAAGAGATTGTGAAGCTTCCAAGTGCAGGCAAATTCTATTCTGAAAACAGCCCCCTTTTTGGTTTGGAATCGGTCGAAATAAAAGCGATGACTGCCAAAGAAGAAGACATCATAATGAATGAAAGCTTTGTGAATGAAGGGACGGTCTTTAACCGACTAATTGATTCAATTGTTACTACTCCTGGCGTTCTTGCAAAAGATATGCAAGACTGCGACAAGATGGCCATCCTCTTGCATGCCAGAAAGACTGGATATGGCGATGGCATAGATTTGTCGGTAGCATGCGATCATTGTGGCCACAAATTTGAAACTGCAGCCAGCATTTCTAAGATCCTGGAGCAATCAACAGCTAGCAATGAAGAGGGAGACTGGACAATAGAGGAAGGTTCAGGGCTGGTTTGCATGACTTTGCCAATGACTGATATAAAAGTAAAGATAAGAGTTCTAACACCAGAAGATCGAGAACACCTCAGACTAACAATAAAAAAGAAGAAACAGCTAAACATAGAGTGTAGTGAAACAGTTGAATTTCTCAGAAAGGTTATCATCTCAGCTAATGATATTGTGGATGAAGTTATGATAAATCAGCTTTGCGAGGTTATACCTACATCTGATATTCGAAAAATTACAAAAGCACATAACAGCTGCACACCATCCATGGATATGGCAACAAACATTACTTGCCCTTCCTGTAACGCAGACCTTGCAAAGGAGGTGCCCTTCTCTTTGGGCTGGTTTTGGTCTGAGTGAAGAGTATCTTGAAGCAGTTGTTTACGAACAAATCTTCTCACTTGTAAAACATGGAAATTTTTCTTTTTCTGAGGCCTACTCCCTACCTATTGGCCTGAGAAGTTGGTTTTTTGACCGACTTCACAAATACTATGAGTCCTCAAGCGAAAACAATTAGTTGTAGGCCCTATTTACTAGAGAAGAGGAGGTTACAAGATCATGGCAGGAGGCGACGACTCAAAAAATGCAGGCGAAGCAGGAAGAAAGGCCGCGGGTAAAGCTCAGCAGACCGCCCAGCAGATTCGTGACAGCGGCGCCGCTAAAGTCGCGACAGACGTCAAGCAGGCAGTTAAAGGCCTCGGCGCCGGCGATCTTCAAACATCAATAAACGAAGCACTTGGTTCGACCAAAGAACTTATAGGAGGGTTTAAATCATTATTTGACGGAGTATCCGTATTCAGAAATGAGATGAGTGAATTCTTTAAGTCTGGTTACACCGACCAGATGGACAAGTTTGCAAACTCCATTTCAAGCGCCAACGATGCCAGTTATAAACTATTTGGCAACTTTAAGGAAGGAATAGCGGTAACTAAAGCTTTCAGGGATCAGTTTACAGCGATGCCTTTTGTATCAGAAAAGTTTAGCGAATCCCTAATGAAAAACTCTGTAGTCCTTTCTGGAGCCGGCTTCGAGATGAACTCTTTTGCTCAGATAATGCAAGAAGGAGTTATGGCGTTTAATATGTCGGAGGACAGTCTAAATAAGATGACTGCACAGTTGGTACATACTACAAAAGAATTTGCCATCGCACCAGATATTCTAACAGATAACTTCAGGATAGCTCAAAAGGACTTTGCCTATACCTCAGACAAATTTATGGACAACTTTGTTAAACTTCAGAAAATGGCAAGAACAACAGGTGTGGACTTCCAATCTTTAGCAGGCGCTTTCGGATCTTCCATGGACACCTTTCAGGGTTCAGCACAGAAAGCAGGTCAGTTAAATCAAATCTTAGGCACGTCTGTTTTCAACAGTATCGACTTACTAAATAAGACTGAGGCAGAAAGAGCAGAGACAATAAGAAACGAAATAACAAAGAGTGGTCGCAATGTTGAAGAGATGGGCAAATTTGAGCTCCTAGCCCTCAAGGACACTCTAGGTCTGGGTTCAGTCGCTGAGACAAGAAAGTTTCTAAGAGGCGACCTTAAAATGGACAAGACCGGAGAGTTCAAAAAGATGCAAGAGACTTCTCCGGACAAGATAATAAACAAAAGAGGAAAAGACCTGGGCAATGCCATAGCCGGCCTCTCAAAAGGAATAAAGAACCAACAAGGGCCAATGACTAGGGCGATGATAGAACTGAACAATTCCATAAGAGATAACGCGAAAAGAATAGGTATATTTGGACCCACACACAAAGGCCTCCAGGACAAAATGGTTTCCGAACAATTTGTACCGCATATGCTCGCGCGAGCCCTCGGAGCCAAAGGTGATTTTGACAAATCACTAGTTGCTGGCGTAGATATCACTAATCTTCAGAAGACAAGCAGATTCCTTGCAAAGACTATATCTGCAGCTGAGAAAGCAAAGGGCATTGGGGACCTAGTTACGATACAGCTAGCGAATATTGAAATGATGAAGTTCTTTGCAGGAAAGATACCAGGTATGGACAAGGACCTTGCCGGGAAGATGGCCATGTTCTTTGGCAAGGAAGCAGCAGAGGTACTGGGTAGACTATTGGGCCTCACGCCCGTCTCCAAAACAAACCCTTCATCAGCTATAGTACCAAACGCTCAAGCCGGCGGCAAATAGTAGGAGAACGAATTCATGAGTTTTACTAATTTTAACGACATTGCAAAATCCAAAAATCAGATGGTCAAGATACACCATGTCGCAACGGGCAACAAGGTGGAATTTCCTGGATTCGTAACAAGGTTTGAGGATAACTACAGTGTTTCCTGGGGTAGTGAGAACATCTTTGGAAGAAACGACCCGGTGAAACCATACCAAGGCACCTCCAGAACAATAAATATAGCTTTTACTGTTCTATCGCCCGACATGAATTCTGCACAACAAAATATGGAAAAGTTTTCACTATTGACAAAAATGGTATACCCAGCCTATAGCGCACCGTTAGATGGTTCAGGCGGTAGTGTCGGCCGTACTATAAAGGCGCCACCGCTTTTAAGGCTAAGTTTTGTAAACTTTATCCAAAGTGCAGACGGTATGGGCCAGCTTCTTGGTTGCATCGAGGGCGTCAATTTCGCCCCTGATTTTGAACCCGGCTTTTTTGTTGCCCAATCAGGAGAGATATTTCCAAAAGAGTTCGCCATAGACTTTAGATTTAACCCTCAGCACGAATCACCTTTAGGGTGGGAGATTGGAGCGACAAATAGTTTCATAACTGATACTTTTCCGTATAACAGCAAGAAGCCTATAGGCGGTACTGTATCTGCAGAATCTTCCGAAGGCAATAGCTCGCTTGAGTCTGCAAACAACGATAGGACTTTAGGTTAGGAGGTCAAGATGCCAAATAGAAACCTTTATAGAACAGCTTTCGATGTGACTAAGGCACTAAGAGAAAACATACACGACAGAAAATATGTTGAAACAGTAGAGGTACTATCTAGGATGCCACCGGGCATACCAAGTGAAGACGAACTGGTTACGCTTGATCACTACAAAGAGATATTTAAAATGGGCGACAAGATGTACAAATTCGCCTTTAAGCACTATGGCAGCACCAGCTATTGGTGGGTTATTGCCTGGTATAACAATAAGCCAACTGACGCGCATTTCAAGATAGGTGATTCTATTTACATACCGAAAGATTTAGATTTGGCTATAAGGCTTGCAAACAAGGAAGAGAGATAGAAGAAATGTCAGTAGAGAATGAGGCAAAGCTAAATTCGTTTCACCCGCAAGCCTATTTGATGTATTTACTTAGTTTTGATAAACTTCAAGATAGCAAAGCGGAGTCCAAAAGTAAACTACAGCCAGGCCAGCCTGATAATGCCTCGGTGCACCGTCTTAGTGGCGCCTATAAGCCACAAGATGTTATGTCCAAGCTGTACAGCGCCAGAGATTCCACAGGTAAGAAGCTAATAAAGGCTCACTTCTTTAACCTTGAGACACACAAGATCAGCTCCTTGGTGCCTGAATTAAGATTCTACAAAATTGACAGCAGAACAGGGGCGAAGACAACAGAAGACCTTTTGACACCGTTCTTTTTTCCTGTTAGTGCCTTAGCAGATGAGGCAGCAACACCCACAGGCCATAGCCGCTTAAAAGCATCAGGTGTTAGGAATTTCACTGTAAACTATCAAGGAACTGATCCATTTACCGCACCTAGGTACCTGACGGCCGACTTGACAATTTTTGTCGACAATTTGGCAAACATATTTGACACTAGGGTAGGCTTTGCTCCTCTGGCAGATATGTTCACTATATCGATAGCAAAGGGTTCAAACAGCTCATCTAAAGGTTCGGGCACTATCACTCCTGGTGATCTCTCCAGACCTATTGAGGTCGTCGCTACCCTAGGGTATACTGGCATGAACACGAATTTTCTCTTAGAAGAGGAAATAGAAGAAATAAAAGAAGCAAATATCACACTCAGGATGAATGTTGTCCACCATCAAATAAACGTGGAACAGGACGGGACCGCGACAATTTCTATAAAATATACTGCAAGAATAGATAATGCTTTGAGTGATAAGGTCTTCAGCGCGACAGATTCACCAGTCAACATTCTCAAGAGGGCAGACATGAGACAGTTACTTGAGGAGGGTGGTGAAGATCTAAGTAAGATAAACGGCAAAAAACAGAAACCCGGCACCGGGTATGAGGATCAGACGCAGAAACTATCCCAAATAAGAGAAATAATGGAAATCCTAGAAGAAAAAAATAGGATTTTTGAAAAGGTCACAGATCCAGCAACCATATCAGAGTACAATGCGCTTGGCCTGAGTGAGAAGCAGAGAAATTCTGCAATCAAAGAGGCCGGCGCCCGCGCCATTGCAGCGACTGACAAAATTCTTTCCGGTACGCCACCTGCAAAGAAGCCACCTCAAGAAAAGATAGAATCTAGTACCCCTGGTGAGCAATTGTTTGAAAGGATAAATAGGCTAGACGTCTCAACTCGGACCGTACACTATATTCTTTTCGGTGACTTGATACAGGCTTTTTTTGAAAAGACCAAGAGAAATCTAGATTTAACCATAAATCTTGTAAATAACAGTACGTCTGCAATGTTAGACGAGATGATTCGCCAAGGAAAGATAACCCGCCTAGACAAACAATATATTTTGAAGATTGGCTCTAAGAAAGCAAAAGAGAAAGCAAAGATTGTAAGAGTCCTTGAGGGCGCCAAGCAGAAACTGTCCAATTTTAAGGTTTTGCTGCCAAAAATTAGGTATAAATATGTTAAAAATGGCTCAGAAAGAGAAAACGACCCAGTCGAAGTGAAAGAAGTCAACTTAGCAGACATACCAATTTCTTTGGAGGCGTATCAAACTTTTATGTATTTGAAAATAGCAAACTCCTATAGAAATACATATACGATACCTTCTTTTTTGAACGATTGTGTCCACTCTCTGTTGCCAATGGCGTTCGGCACAACTTGGTCACAGACCGGCATCGCACCAGCAATAATAGATGAGATACCATCTCTTACTTCTGTCACTTTTTCCGGCCCTAAAATAAGGTCAGACATAAGAAAAAATTCAGATCTAGAGCCTTCAAAAGATGTAGCAGGAATCAACACCAGCTCGCGACCAATCAAGATTGATGATGCATCTGATTACTTTGTCATCTACCAAGCCGTGGAGAAGAATCTAACATCAGATAAAAAGGGAGATCTAGACGAAGACTCTAAAAATGGGATATATCATTTTCAGGTAGGCAAGAACAGAGGTCTGATAAAGAATATATCATTTAGCCGATTTGATGTACCGTACGCACAAGAGCAGCTCATGACTAATCAGGTTGGCCAGTACGACGAATTAAAAATGCCCTACAAAGCTGACATCGAAATGTTTGGAAACAACCTGTTCATGCCAGGCAGCCAGATTTTTATAGACCCCAGTAATATAGGCTTTGGAAATCCAAGAGACCCAATCTCTCCAGCCTACAAACTTGGCTTAGGAGGTTACTATACTGTTATCAGTGTTTCGACTGCTTACTCCAACGGAGCTATGTCTACAACCCTTGGCTGCTCTTTTGGTTCTCATGCGGAAATAGAAAAAGAAACAACGCAGGAGCAGAAGGTAACAAGAAAGCTTGACAACATAGGGCAAACTCAAGCCAGTAACGATTCGAAGTCGTTTCCCACACCGAAAGATGTCGTATCACCACAGGGATCAGAGATCGCAGTAGAGACAAAAATACAGGCTCTTAGGACACCAGGCCAAGGCAAGAGAGTCACCGATGCACCACTCGCACGCGCAATATCAAACGATTACATACTACATAGAAACAAAATTACTAATAAAATTCCAGGAGTTCTAGACAAGAAGGTGAACACGACTACTGGTGCCGTAAGATACAGCCTTGTAACTGGGTATGTGATCGAAATTGATGCTGCAAGGGGTGTAGAGGAGTCTGTAAAACTAGTAGTTTCGGAAGGCCACAGCAAATACAGGAGCGGCGGAACATGACAAGAAGGATTAGCTTTTTTGGCGGATCTACCGGAGATCTCCATTTGGAGTTTGCCGAAAGAGAGAAATATAGAAATTATGTAGATTTTCCTGGAATGATAGATGTTATATATGATAAGATATCCTATGGTTTAATAAACGATAACTATGAACCGGTTTATTTAGTTCCTAACTCTCTTATCTTGCAAAATTATTCACCAATGGCTTCAAGCGTCGAAAATATAAAATTTGTAACAGAGGCGTTCAAGGACTTTCGAGAGGCTTATTTAAATCAAGTCTCAAGCACTAACAGGCGCACGCCAAAATTTCTGGGAGAGATAATACCAGTTTCAGGATATATCTCATTGGAGGATGTTTATTCGAGATATATGGTTTTCACCGGCGTAAAATACTCTACGATATTACAAGATGATAAAACCATAAATGATTACAACTGTTTCTTGACAGCTATAAAGTCACTCCTTCGAAAAAATTTACATAAGTTTCCTATCACTAGGAGCGGATTCATACTGTCAAACAAGAATACACCAAAAACTTCCGGCCTTGCCGTTGAATTGGCTGAATTAGATTATAACCAAGATCTTTCGAAAGGGCAGATTATACAAAGTGAAGATTTTGAGTGTTATTCGCAATTTGCAAAGAATTTTGGATTCTATGTAGATAAGTACAGTCCCTGGAGACTTTATGCCAATTTGCAACATGCAACAATGAAGGAGAGAATCAAGAGAGGGAGTACAAAGCTAGACTCAGCGAGCGAAATAATGGATTCGATTTATCGCCTAAAATCACATAGAGACGACCTTTATGACCTGCAAGATTTTATGATAAAGGTCTACAATGAGATAAAAAGCAATGTCCCTTTTTACGTGGAAACCAAATATAATCCGCTGACAAACAAAACAGAGAGAAATGTTGTGATTCGCCCCGATGTTGATTTCCTATCATCTGAAGAGTGGCTCGAATTACTTTTAGAGGTTAGGATGTATGAAATTGGAGTTTATAATGAAAACGACTTGACTTTTCATAGAGAGTCTGTTATGATGACAAATAAACTTTACGGATTACAATCTGCTATTGAGCGCATCGGCGCCATATGTGCCAATTACATAAGAGTAAAATATGAGAGAGAAAGAAGCAATAATACAACCTTTAGAAATCGAAGATAACTGCCTAGGTGTCTTTTACAAAGACACATTTTATTTCGAACGCCACCCGGAAATACTACTAAAATCAAATACTTCTTGGAATTATTCACACATCCTTGGAGAAGATGAGGCCTATAGATTTTTAAAAATCTTTGCGAAAGGTGTATGTTTGTCCGAATACTCTTCGGATCCCGGATCATACAGGTCACTTGAGCAATTGATAAAAGCACAGAAAGACGCATCAACAACGGCTAAGATAGACTTTTCAGAACTCTGTTTCTTTGATATACTTCCCGACCATCTATTATATAAGTGGTTTTCAGCCAGGGACGAAGCGATGTCTAGGGTTCAGCTGATGGTACAAAAGCCAGAGGATTATGATATTTTACATAAAATACATGTTGTTACAACGGAGATCTCAAAAAAGACTATAACTTCTGCCGGTACGGAGGAGAGGGTGGCATATGATATATTCTCTAGCGCAACTGGCCGTTTGGCTACAGCTAAACACTCCTTTCCCATATTGAGTATAAGTAAAGAAGAAAGAAACAAAATACAGCCAAAAAATGACCTTTTCCTTGAGCTTGACGTCAATGGAGCAGAGATAAGAACTTTGCTGGCTTTCTCTGGTGCACCTCAGCCCGAAGTGGATATCCATGAGTGGAATATGAAAAGTATGGCCCCATGGGTAACCAGGGCAGAAGCAAAAGAGAAATTCTTCGCCTGGCTTTATAACCCAAAGTCAGAAAATAAAGAATATGAAAAATTCTATAATAAAAAAGCCTACTTAGAGCACTACAATGCTGGCTGCATTGCTACTCCCTTTGGTAGGAGATTACCGGTAGATGAGAGAAGGGCTTTAAATTACTTGCTTCAGTCAACTACTAGTGATATAGTACTTGATAGGTCATATGAAATTATGAAGCTTTTGAAGAACAAGAGAAGCTATGTGGCTTTCACTATGCATGATTCTGTAGTACTTGATTTTGCCAAAGAAGACAGCGGCCTAGTCAGATCGATCAAAGACACGTTTGAAACAAACATGTTTGGCAAGTTTCTGTCTACTGTAAGCATTGGGAAAGACTTTGGAAATCTGAGGAAAATCGAAACTTGAGAAACATTTTAGCAATTGGAAATGCGGCCTCATCTATTGTGGATCCCTTGGCCGCACACAAAATATACAATATATATAAGATCAATAATAACCCGGTCAAATCTAAGAGCACATACACCGTACCGGAGTTTGAAACAGCAGAAGAATATGAAGACTTGAGAGTAGTTAGCAAAATTCCCTTCTTGAAGAAAATTAAAGACGAGGTGATATTTTTTGTCTGCGGAGCATCTAAGACTTCTGCACTCTCTCTAAAAATACTAGAATCTCTGCACAAAAAACAGGTAAAAATAAAGATAATATATTTCTATCCTGAAGTTGAGTTCCTATCAACAGAGCAAACCTTACAGGAAAAAGCCACCAGAAACATATTGCAAGAATACGCCAGGTCAGGCTTGTTTGAGGACATCACGCTTGTCTCAAATAAGGTTATAGAAGATTTGTTAGGGGAGACCAACGTTTTCGACTATTACAATCAGATAAATAAAGCATTTTGTGATACTTTTCACATGATAGAAACCTTCAAAAAGACAAAACCGATTATGTCTACATTTTCAAGACTTAGGGAATCCTGCAGAATCAAAACTATTGGAGGTAGCACGTTTTCTTGTGAAGATACACTATTTTTTCCTTTCAATCAGGAAGTGGAAATGGTATACTATTATGGTATCAACGAAGAAAAGCTAAAAGAGCAGGGAAGCTTGTTTAGAGATTTGACCACCAATATTAAATCTAAAATAACCGAAGAAAAGAAAGCGTATTTTGGAATCTATCCAACTCAATACGAACATGACTACATTTATGTAGAATATTATTCGCCAAAAATTCAACAAATAACTGTTGACACAGAAGAAACAACCTGATAATATATAAACAGTTGGTCGGGATATTCGCCGACCTGCTATAGCCAAACGTGCAAAAAAGCAATATACCATAGGAGGTAATTAAACATGGCACTCAATTTAGACGCAATGAAAGCTAAACTCGATAAACTAAACGGCAAGGGAGACGGAAAGAAGAATTTATTCTGGCGCCCTGATGACGGAGAGAGCAACATTCGAATCGTATCAACATCAGACGGTGATCCCTTTAAAGAGAGACACTTCCACTACAATGTAGGGACATCAGGGTTTCTTTGTCCAAAGAGGAACTTCGGGGACGATTGTCCAGTTTGCAACTTCGCAAATAAGCTTTGGAACGAAGGAACAGAAGAAAGTAAGAAACAGGCAAAGGATCTATTTGCAAAACAGCGATTCTTTTCCCCTGTCTTAGTACGCGGCGAAGAGCAAGAAGGGATTCGAGTGTGGGGGTACGGCAAGATGGCTTACGAGAAACTACTAACGATCGTTCTAGACCCAGATTATGGAGATATTACGGATCCCGAAAGCGGCAACGATCTAAAGCTGATGTATGGTAAGTTACCCGGAGCTAGTTTCCCACGGACTGACATTCGACCTCGACCTCGTAAAACGGTACTCTGTGATGACGCTGTAGGCGGCGACGACCGCTGTGCGGAGTTGCTCGAAACAATTCCAAATTTTGAGGACCTCTTTGATAGAAAGACAACAGAGGAGGTCCAAAGCGTACTTGACCAGTTTCTTAGCGCAGACACCGGTAAGCCAGAAGTTGAAAGGTATGGAAACAATAACACAAACACCAGTGGAGAATCTAACGCTGTCGAGGCAGCTTTTAACGATCTTCTAAATTCATAGGATAAACATGCCCAAAGTAACAAAATTAAAAAAGGGAGCCTTGGATATATCCGCGATCAGAGGGATTATAAACAAGAAGGCCGGCAGGGAGGTAGCCCATTCCCTGCAAGACAGTAACCCAACGGAGGTTAACGAATGGATCCCAACAGGTTCCAGGTGGCTGGACTCAATTATCTGCAAGGGAAAGCTTGCAGGTATTCCAGTCGGCAAAATCTCAGAGATCGCCGGCCTGGAAGCAACAGGCAAATCTTTCATGGCCGCGCAGGTGGCCGGCAATGCTCAAAAAATGGGTATTGACGTAGTTTATTTCGATTCTGAGTCGGCCCTTGACCCAAGCTTCCTTGAGAGAGCCGGCTGCGACCTAGAACGCTTAATGTACGTTCAAGCGGAATCAGTAGAGTTTGTTTTGGAAACTATTGAAGAGTTGCTAGGAACAGGGAACAGGTGGCTGTTCATATGGGATTCTTTGGCTTTAACCCCGTCTATCTCAGATGTTGAGGGAGATTTCAACCCTCAATCATCGATGGCGGTAAAGCCAAGGATCTTGTCCAAGGGTATGTCGAAGCTAACAGTACCAATTGCCAATAACAAGGCAACATTCTTAGTACTCAATCAACTAAAGACGAATATTACGCGCTCTCCATCTGAGGCAATGACCACTCCTTATGTGACTCCAGGTGGAAAAGCAATGCACTATGCTTATTCTCTGCGTATTTGGCTCACTGGACGAAAAGCGAAGGCCTCTTTCGTACAAGACGATAACGGGTTCAGAATAGGCTCAGAAGTCAAGGCGAAACTTGAAAAATCTCGTTTTGGTACTGCTGGCCGCCACTGCAACTTCAAAATTCTTTGGGGCGATGAGTCTATTGGCGTGCAGGACGAGGAGAGTTGGTTTGATGCTATCCAAGTATCGCACCGACTTAAACAATCTGGAGCATGGTTCACTCTTGTCAAGAACGATGGCTCGGAAGAAAAGTTCCAGAGAAAGACCTGGACATCTAAGTTAGCTAAGGACGATTTCAGAGAAAGTGTCTTGACAATCATGGACGATGATGTTATTATGAAGTTCAAGAATAGAGAAGGCAATGCACAGGATTTCTATGATACGGAGGAGACTCCGGAGGAATCCTAAACTACCAAAGCCCGGCTCTAAGCCGGGCTTTTTATTTGGAGAGTAAGATGAAGAGACTGATGATCGTAGATGCATCCAATCAATTTATTAGAGGATATATCGTAGACCCTAGCAAGAACCCCAATGGACACCCTATTGGTGGTATGCGCACGTTTATTAACATTCTAAACAAGATTACGAGAGAGATCAAACCTGATATGATTGCAGTTGTTTGGGATGGTAAAGGTGGTTCCCGCAAACGAAGATCAATGAACAAGAATTATAAAGCCGGCCGCAAGCCACTGAGAGTCAATTGGTCGACGGATGAACTTACACCGCAGGACACAGACAATAACAGACTGTGGCAACAGCTAAGAGTTATTGAGTATTTGAATCAAACACCAATTGTCCAATTCATGGAACCAGAAGTGGAGGCCGACGATGTCATTTCCTATATCAAGTCCACATCCACCTTCATGGAGTGGCAGAAGGTGATAGTCTCCGCGGACAAGGATTTTATTCAACTCTTGGACGAGAAGACCTTACTCTTCCGCCCGATTCAGAAGGAGATTCTGAACACGAATTCTGTCATCGATAAGTTCGGGATTCACCCTAGAAACTTTGCACTTGCGAGGGCCATGGCCGGCGACCCTAGTGATAATCTACCGGGCATACCCCGCGTTGGCTTAGGTACGATTGCAAAAAGGTTTTCATTCCTTTCAGAAGATAGGGACTATTTCATCAGTGACATTTTACACGAATGTTCGAAAGAGGAGAACAGGCAGAAAGTCTACAGATCTGTCTCAGACGGAGAATGCTTGATAGAAGAGAATTACAATATTATGCAACTTTCTTCGCCTCAGATGTCCCCACAATGCAAGACCAGGATTGATGAAACGTTTGAGGGCTTCTCGCCCCACTACAACCAGACAGAGATGAGAAAACTGATGATCAAGGATGGGGTCCTCACTGTCAATATGCAGGATTTAGAACAGAAGTTTAATGACATTATAACTTCCTTTTCAGAATAAAACCTGATATACTGTACTACATAAATAACACAATAAAGAGATAACATGGATCAGCAAGTAAGTTTTTCAAAATTTGGAAAGTCTTTTCAAGAAGACATGTGCCACTTGGTCTTGAACGATAGGCCATTTGCCGACCAGATGTTTGAGGTACTAGACTTGAGCTTCCTAGAACTTAAGCATCTTAGGGTATTTATCAGTAAAATAAAGGAATACAGAAAAAAATATGGAGTCCACCCCACATCTAATATTATGCATTCCATCATACGAACAGGTTTGGATGGCGAGCCAGAATCAGTCAAAGTCAGAATACGAGAATATTACGCCCGTGTCTTGGCTAAGGGGGAGATTCCTCAGTCTGCAGAATATATCAAAGACACGGCACTTGACTTCTGCAAAAAGCAGAAGCTTAAGGAAGCGCTTATTAAGTCTGTTGATCTTATCAAGTCTTCTTCTTTTGATGAAGTATCAAAAGTTATCGATGGAGCACTCAAATTGGGTTCGGACAACTCATTTGGATATGAGTACCTCGCAGATTTTGAGAAAAGATTCCTAAAGAAGTCAAGAAACCCGGTTACTACTGGCTGGCAACAAATAGATGAAATTGCCAAAGGGGGTCTAGGTAAGGGGGAACTGGGCGTCGTCGTAGCCCCAACTGGTGCAGGTAAATCTATGGTACTTGTCCACCTTGGCGCCCAAGCTCTAAAAGAGGGTCTAAACGTCCTCCACTACACTTTGGAATTAGCAGATACGATTGTGGCCGGCCGATATGATTCCGCAATAACAGGTGTTGAACTAAAGAACCTTGCAGTCTTCAAAGAGAAGATTTATGATGAAATAAAGGATATGACAGGTAGGCTCATTGTCAAGGAGTATCCAACGCGCTCAGCAAGCATCCAAACAATCAAGAACCATATTGACAAATTGCGCCGTCGCGATTTTGTTCCAGATGTGATCATTGTTGATTATGGAGACTTGATAAAACCGGAATCTTCGAAGAGAGATGAGAAAAGACACCAGCTAGAGACTATTTACGAAGAGCTGCGAGGATTGGCCCAGCAAGCCGAGTGCCCGGTATGGACAGCATCTCAGACAAACAGGTCAGGCCTGAATGCTGAGGTGATTACTATGGAGTCTATATCCGAAGCATTCAATAAGTGCTTTGTCGCAGATTTTATTTTTACTGTTTCTCGGACCATCGAGGACAAAAACAACAACCAAGGTCGTATTTTTGTTGCGAAAAACAGAAACGGGCCCGATGGATTAGTGTATCCAATTTTCATGGATACTAGTAACGTAAAGATAAAAGTACTGCCAAAGTCGAACGAATCAGTCGGTGAGATTATTGAGAAGTCCTCCGCAGCAAGACTAGAGAATTTGAAACAGAAGTATGCCAGCTTCAAGAAGGAGCAAAAAGGAGAAAACTAGAATGGAATTATCAAATCAAATCTTATCAGAAATAACAGTACACATGAAGTATGCACGTTACTTAGAAGATAAGCAACGTAGAGAGACATGGGACGAACTAGTCACACGAAACATGGCCATGCACCTTAAAAAATTTCCTGAACTTGAGCTGCAGATAAGAAAAGCATACAAGCTGGTATATGATAAGAAGGTTCTTCCATCTATGAGATCTATGCAGTTTGGTGGCAAGCCAATTGAGGTCGCGCCGAATCGCATTTTCAATTGTGCGTTTATGCCGGCAGATGATTGGAGGTGCTTCGGTGAATCTATGTTTTTACTTCTTGGCGGAACCGGAGTCGGTTATTCAGTACAGAAACACCACGTAGAAAAGTTGCCCGAGATCACTAAGCCAAACCCTAAGAGGACACGTAGATTCCTAGTCAACGATTCCATAGAAGGGTGGGCCGATGCGGTCAAGGCACTGGCCCGCTCATACTTCAGTGGAGGCTCACGCCTGCGCTTTGATTACTCAGATATACGCCCGAAAGGCGCCGCTCTCATTACTTCCGGAGGTAAAGCCCCAGGACCACAACCGCTTCGCGAGTGCCTGGTCAAACTAGAGGGAATGCTCTCGCAGAAGGAAAATGGAGATAAACTAACGCCAATCGAAGTACACGATATGATCTGTCATATAGCTGACGCTGTGCTGGCAGGCGGTATCCGTAGGGCTGCTCTCATCTCTCTATTCTCAGCAGATGATGAGGATATGATTGCTGCCAAGACCGGCAACTGGTGGGAAACTAATCCTCAGCGCGGCCGCGCAAACAACTCTGTGGTCTTATTGCGACATAAGATTGACAAAGAATATTTCATGAATCTTTGGGATAGAGTAAAGGCTTCAGGCGCAGGAGAGCCTGGCTTTTATTTCTCTAACGATAAGGATTGGGGAACCAATCCATGTTGCGAAATAGGACTCAGACCATATCAGTTTTGCAATCTGACAGAAGTAAATGTATCAAATGTAGAAACACAAGAGGACCTAAACGATAGGGTGCGAGCAGCATCCTTCATTGGCACGTTACAGGCCAGTTACACGGACTTTCACTACCTACGTGATGTCTGGCGTAGGACTACCGAAAGAGATGCTCTCATCGGCGTGTCTATGACTGGTATCGCTTCCGGTGCTGTATTGAAGCTGGATATGAAAGAGGCTGCGAATTGCGTAAAAGAAGAGAACGCCAGAGTAGCAGAAATGATTGATGTTAAGCCTGCAGCCAGGACAACATGTGTAAAGCCTGCAGGCACTACATCACTGACTCTTGGCACTAGTTCAGGTATACACGCCTGGCATAATGATTTCTATATCCGCCGCCTACGCGTGGGCAAGAACGAGCCGATCTATTCCTATCTAGCACAAAATCACCCAGAACTAGTTGAAGATGAGTACTTTAGCCCTCACACCACCGCTGTCATTTCCATTCCACAGAAGGCACCAGAAGGGTCTATCCTAAGAGTAGAATCCGCCCTGCAACTTTTGAAAAGAGTAAAGAATGTGACCGATGAGTGGGTACGTCCAGGCTTCCGAAAAGGCCAGAACACCCACAACATCTCTGCCACTATTTCAATCAAAGATGCTGAGTGGGTGGATGTTGGTGAGTGGATGTGGGAAAACCGCAGTAGCTATAACGGCTTGTCGGTTTTACCGTTTTCTGACCATACCTACAAACAGGCCCCCTTTGAAGATTGTTCAAAGGAGACATATGAGGTCTTGATGGGGTCCCTAACAAGTATTGACCTCACACAAATCAACGAAGAAGAGGATAACACAGACCTCAAAAGCGAAGCCGCCTGTGCCGGAGGCGCCTGCGAAATAAAATTTGTCTAAAAATGATTGACAAATGTGATAAAATAAGCTATTGTTATAGCACGAACTTGACATAAGAAGGAGAAAATATGAGTTCTAATGATGACAAACTACTAACGACAGAAGAGCACCTTTCGAATTTTGTAAAAGAATTCGCAGCAATTGAGGACGCCATGGAACCCTTCAAGGAGCAACGTAGAGATCTCCGAGAGTCTTATAATGAAAGCGGGCGCCTCTCAAAAGAAGAGATGCGTCTAGCCGTAAAAGCATATAGGCTGGTGAAGTCTGACACAGACATGGAACAACTTACCGAATATTTCAATAAACTGAAAAGAACAGTGAGGTCTATTAGTTATGTCTAAGCATATGGCCCCAGTATTGAAACCAGTAAATCGTCACATAACAATTGTTCCTCACCCCTCATCGTCTGAATCTACAACCGGAGTTCTCCTGCCAGATGACTACAAGCCAGATGAGGACCGGTATATTACCGCAACTGTTTTGGACATTGCATCAGACTGTTCCCCTACCTTGAGAGAACTTAGAGGCTCCGGAGCCAAGAGTAGGACAATCGTCATTGAGCGCTCCATGGTAGAGGAGATCACCGTAAAGAACAAGTCATACTATACTGTGCTTGAGAATTATGTTGTAGGTATTTTGCGAGGGATAAATGAAGTATGACCTCTTCGACGACGGTGTAGGTTCGGTAGAATACATCTCGCACATGGGAAACGATTTAAGTATCGTCAACGCCGCCCGTGTAAGCTTTGGGGTCGAGAAAAAGGAAGTAGATGAAAAAGATAAGAAACTTATTAACTACCTCATGCAGCACAACCACACTAGCCCATTTGAGCATTGTGCCATCACATTGCGCTTTACTGTTCCTCTGTTTATTAGGAGTCAGCATCATCGTCATCGTACTTGGTCGTATAACGAAATTAGTCGCAGATATACTTCTGTCGATATGAAATTCTATGAACCCTCTGGGTTTAGATCTCAGCATAGATCAAACAGACAGGCTAGCACCTCCGAGATGGTTAATCCCGATCTAAATGGTGAATATCACTCGCTTGTCCCGATCACTCCATATTATGCCTCAGATGCAGTAAAAGCGCACAATCAGAAGAGTCTGGCTCTTTATAATACTTTGGTAGACTCAGGCGTGTGCAGGGAACAGGCAAGAGGGGTGCTCCCTCAGAATCTGTATACGGAGTATTATGGGACAACAAATCTGCACAATCTCCTAAAGTTCGTCAACTTACGTCTCCACGAAGGAGCCCAATGGGAGATACAGGAAGTCGCAAAGGCCTGTTTGTCTGTTGCCTTTCAGTATTTTCCGGAAGCGACGAGATCATATATTCAAAAACACAACATCGAAATTGGAGAAATAAGTTGAAAAAGCTACTAGCGCTATGCACAGTCATGATTTTTTCTTGTTCAGATGAAGTACCCACTCAGCCTGCACTGGATGCTTTGGGCATACAAATAGAACAAGACCAGGCTCCCCCTGACTATAAGATCATTGATGCCCAGCCGGACATCCGAGACGCCGAACCAGCTATAAATCGCTGTAACCAAGTAACAGTTGAGGATCATGAAGAGTTTTGCATGTGCTATCCACAATGCTGTCAGGTGCAGGAATGGTTCTGTCCGCCACGACCAGACAATACTATTCAGTCAATGAGAGTTACAATAGAGACCTGCAATGAGAATGGCGATGATTGTGAGTTTGGTGAAGACCCAGAGTGCCCTCCTCCTCAAATTATACACCAGAGTCCTTGTGAGGTTGCGCATGAATGCCCACCCGGATCCTCGCGGGATTTTTTGCGCTGGTTCGAGTGCCAGTTGGACGATGGCCGAACAGGCCGCCAGAGAGTGCTTTGCGACAAAGGGCAAATTATTCATGGGCCCTGCGCGCTTTGCGAACCTGAAACATGCAACGGCATAGACGACGATTGTGATAACAGGATTGATGAGGATCCCATAGCTTGTGTTGATGAATGTGGACCAGGAGTTGGAATCTGTCGCGACGGAGAATTGGTGGACTGCGTCAACCGCGAACCATCCGAAGACGTTTGCAATTTTGTTGATGATGACTGCGACGGTGAGGTTGATGAAGGACAAAGAAATGCGTGTGATGAGTGCGGAGAAGTCCCTTCGGAAGATTGCGATGGCATTGACAACGATTGCGATGAATTAGTTGACGAAGGTTTGATTAGAGAGTGTGAGACACCCTGCGAACGCGGCCTGGAGACTTGTTTGGGTGGCCAATGGGCATCCTGTACAGCCCGCGCCCCATCTGATGAGGAGTGCGACGGCCTGGACAACGACTGCGATGGTATTCCAGATGAGGGAATAAACTGTGTGTGCACCCTCGACCAAGTCGGAGCCCTCTTTCCTTGCACTGAGGAGCCATTGCTGTGCGGCCAGGGTTTTAAATCCTGCATGTGCCAGGATATTGACTGTAATGTTATATTCATGAGCCCCTGTATGGCCCTGTGTGCATTCTTACCACTGGATGAAGGAGACGAGTGCCACCCAGGCCTAGGCCGACCACTGGATGTGGAAGTTTGCAATAATTTTGATGAAGACTGCGATGACGCTATCGACGAAGATCTCACCAGGGCCTGCTACACTGGACCAAGAGACACCCTAAATATAGGTATCTGCACACCAGGAGAGCAAAGTTGCCGAGAAGGCCGCTGGGGCGGAGCCGACAATGCTGACCGGTGGACTCAAGATGTGTGCGAAGGCGAGGTGGTACCAACAGACGAGGTTTGTAATGGAGCAGACGATGATTGCGACGGAGAGATTGATTATGGCGAGGAAGCCAGAGACACTGATATTCTTTTAGTTCTGGACACAAGCGGGTCGATGACCGGTGAAATCCGGGCAGTTACTCAAGCACTGTCCCGGTTCGGCCAGCATTTTGCAGCTGAAGATGCAATCCATTGGGGTGTCATCATCGGGCCAACTCGACTACCCAATCCTGAAAATGAAGCCTCCCAGTTAGAAGTGCTGTCTTTGGTGTCAAACATCTCACCGTTTCAGCAATTTTTCGCAGACTTTGTTGCTCTCGACCCAGGCGCATTTGACGGTGGATTGGAGATGCACATTGACGCGGTGATGCTTGCTTTGCGAAACTTGGCCCCACTTCAGGTGGACCTCGCCAACCGTGATTGGGTGAGAGGCGTAGCCTCAGTACCAGAGAAGGACGCCTTTATTATAAACTGGAGGCAAAATACTGATAGGATTATTATCGTTTTTACAGACGAAGATGAACAATCATACATGAATCCAGAGTTCCACAGAAATGATCTTGGCGCCGCCCTTCAGGCCGCCCCAAACACAAAGATGTACACATTTGCATTAGCCTTCTATGGCTGGGATGAGTTAGCTATCGCCTCCGGCGGCCAAAATTTCAATTTGTCCCCGCGCGCAAATGAGATGTATGACAATCTCATGTCTATTATTGATGAGATTTGTCTGCCGCGCGAACAGCAAGCCGGCGCATTCATGTCCCTGCCAGGCGATTTTGTCAAAGTTAGTTACGAGTATTCTTATAGCCTGGACATATGCATCTAGACAGGATAGTTATCGGAAACTGTTTTGAATCGGTCTTCTATGCATTCACAAACGACTGTTATCACACCCAGACTTGCAACCTCAGACCGTTTTTTTTTGAGGAATATGAGGATTTTCGAATGTTTGGGACAAGCAGTAAAAAAGAGCTGTGGCTTAGATTTAAATACTATAACGGCCTCTTGGCCAAGAACCTAGATTACAAGGATCTTGAATCAATAAGGATTAAGGACAACAGCATAAAATTTTTTGATTCAAGTTTGCTAGATCAGTACACTTTTGATCAGTGTGTAGTATTCGACACCCATAAAGTAGCCCACGAGAACAAAATAAGAAAACAAAAGCTAGAGACCTATATGGTGCTCGATGATTTTACTTTGTCTCGAATCAGCCCGCGCCATGTCCAAGACACGATCTTTAGCACAGAGGACGACTTCATCAGGAAGGCATACTTCTACAATTCGGGAAGAGTAGAGGGCAGCAAACACCCTACAGATATCGTATCGATATCTAAACTAACTAAAGAACAAATATATCAGTTTGATTTTTCTGATACAATGGCCAAATTCAAACTTGCGAGCGTCTTAGCTAATAACGGATACAAGGGCAGGTATGAAAAAGGCAAGTACAAAAACGGGCAGAGAATCTATAAAAAGCTGGAAATAAAACACATAAATAGATTTGTCTTTAGAGAAGATAACAACTTGTATCATTCCAATAAGAATGTTATAATATCTAAAATACCGCTAAAGAAGATAATAGATGGAAAATTCAAAAAAGGGCATAAATACGGTCGGCATCATACCGCTTCATGGTTACGAGAATAACCTCGGAGGGATCGTGGCAGATTGCTTGCTCCCACTTGGAGAGGGAGTAAACTGCCTACAGAGGTCTATTTTGGAATGCTCCTATGTTGGCTGCTCATCTATCTGGATTATATGTAACGATGACACCGCACCAATTATCAAAAAGACAATAGGAGACTACGTCTTAGATCCAGTAATCTATGAGAGCTGGAAATATAAAAAAATACCAGATCTTTCAAAAAAATATATACCAATATTTTACTCACCGGTTTTGCAAAAAGACAGGAGTAGAAGAGATTCGCTTGGTTGGTCGATTCTTCATGGGGCTCTGACGTCTTTTATAGTATCTAGAAAGGTATCCAAATGGTCGACACCAAAAAACTATTTTGTTTCGTTTCCATACGGAATCGTCGACCCGAGAAAGATAAGAGAGGCTCGAGCCAAGATAAGAGCAGGAAAAAGTGTGTACGGAAGCTTTCAGGGAAAGACTGTGAGGGACGGCGCCTACCTGCCTTTTTCTTTTTCCCCAGATGAGTGGCTCTTATTTAGAAGGCAGATAAACGAATCGAATACAGGAGGCGACAAGAGATTGCCCTTGGCGGAAAGATGGTCTGCAAGAAATTTTACACTTGACAAAATATTTTTTCATGATAATATAGAAGTAAGTGAAAAGATAGAATTTGATAAATACTACACTACGGCTACCTGGGAAGAGTATCAGAAGTATTTTACATCTGACTTAGACATAAGAAAAATTCCCAGTGGAATGTCAAAGCCATTTTTCATAAGAAAGGAACAAATTGAATGAAACTAGAAACCGTATACGATAATGTACCATATCACAGAAAGGAGGCTGCAAAGATGCCATATAATTTTTATAATCTTTCTACAGATCAGCAGTGTTTTTTTCGTGACTTTTTTGAGGAAGTGGTGCATAATACTAAACAGAAGCAAGCCCTGCTAGAGGACTTGGAAATTATAAAAGATGATTTGGAGGCAGTAATTGCAAGAGTCAAAAATTAAAACAGATATTCCCTTTGTGGGCCTTCACGCCCATTCTGTTGCTGGGTCGCCCTTCGACGCACTAGGGTACCCACCTGAACACATGGACTTCGCCTATAACAATGGTATGGACGCACTCGCACTGACAGATCATGGCAACATGAATGGTCTAGCGTGGCAGGTCCTTCATGCAAATAAAATGAAGTCTCAAGGAAAAGATTTCAAACCAATTTTTGGCATCGAGGCCTATTTTATCCCCTCTGTTGCGAACTGGAAAGAAGAGTATGAAAGTGTCCGTGCTGCCGCCAAGAAGAAGTCCGAGTACGAAGCTGTAAACTCCGGTACCACCGTAGAGAATGAAGAGTCGAAAAAGAAGATGAAATCTGCCCTGAACCGCAGAAGACATCTGATACTTTTGGCGCAAAACCAAGAAGGTCTCCAAAATATCTTCAAGATGATATCTACAAGTTACATTGGTGATAACTTCTATAGGTACCCACGCGTTGATTATGCTCTCCTAAAGAGGCACAACAAGGGTGTAATCGCAGCCTCAGCATGTTTGGGCGGCGTCTATGCAGGCAACTACTGGGAAAACAGAGACGATGGCCCCGATGCAATTCTTGATGCAATGCGCACTACAACGCAAAAAATGCAATCCGTTTTCGGAGATAGGTGGTATGGCGAATTACAGTGGAACAATGTGCCTGAGCAGCATGATCTAAACCAGTATATTATACAGATGCACCATGAATTTGGCATTGAGTTGATTTCAACAGCAGATAGTCACTATTACAATGCGGATGTCTGGAAGGACAGAGAACTATACAAAAGACTAGGATGGCTAGGCAAAGGCCGCCCAGATTATCTGAGTGAAGAGTTGCCAACTTCGGTAGAGGAAATAGGGTACGAGCTATACCCAAAGAATGGATCTCAGATGTGGGAGTCGTATAAGAAGTATTCTAAATTAGCTGGTGTAGAATATGACGATGACCTCGTCATGAAATCCATCACAAGGACTCATGAGATAGCACACAAAAGAATAGACAAATTTATACCTGACAACACAGTACGCCTGCCAGAGTTTGTGGTTCCTGAAGGAAGTACAGCCGGCCAAACCTTGGCTGCATTGTCTGTCGAGGGTCTTAGGTCTCTAGATCTACATGAAAGGCAGGACTATGTTAATCGACTAAGGTACGAAGTCGATGTTATTGAGAAGCGAGGCTTCTCCAAATACTTCTTGACTATGAAGGCCATCGCGGATATGGCCGTCAACAGACAACTTGTTGGTCCTGGCCGCGGCTCAGCGGCCGGATCTCTAGTGTCCTACGTGTTAGGCATTACCCAAGTTGATCCAATCAAGTATGGTTTGCAATTCGAGAGATTCTTGACAAAAGGAGGATCTGGATACCCAGATATCGATTATGATGTTTCTGACCCTATGTTGCTGAAAGAACACCTCATTGATGAATGGGGGGATAATGTTGTGGTGCCGATCACCAATTGGAACACGTTGCAGCTAAGATCTCTGATCAAAGATATCTCAAAGTTTTATGGTATCGAGTTTACCGAAGTTAACAACGTAACCAGTAAGATGGTCCACGAGGCGACACCTCTTGCCAAGAAAGCACACGGGATCACTGCTGGGGTTTATGCACCAACATTTGAAGAGCTGATGCAGTATTCGGAAACACTGCAGAAGTTTTTGCAAAAATACCCACACATCAAAACACACGTAGAAACTCTATATGGCCAAACCAGGTCAGCTAGTCGACATGCTGGAGGTGTGGTTGTTGGTGAGCAACTAGATAAGTGGATGCCGCTAATTAATAGCGGCGGCGTAAGGCAGACACCTTGGAGCGAAGGCCAAAACGTACGCCATCTTGAACCTATGGGTTTTATCAAGTTTGATATCCTCGGCCTAGCTTCCTTGCGCATGATGGAAGGCGCCGTGGAAAGAATCCTGAAAAGGCACCATAATGTGGAGAACCCAAGCTTCGAAGACGTTAGAGCATTTTACAACGAACATCTTCACCCAGACAAGATTGACCTAGAAGATACGCAAGTATGGGAGAATGTCTTCCACAAAGGCAAGTGGGCCGGCATCTTTCAGTTCACAGAAGGCGGCGCCCAATCATTCTGTAAGAATGCACAACCTGATAACATTACAGACCTTGCTTCTATTACAAGTATCTATCGCCCGGGCCCACTGTCAGCTGGTGTGGATAAGATGTTTATTGGGGCAAAGCAGAACCCCGACGACGTTGACTATCTAAATGATATTGTTAGAGAGGTCACGGAAGAGACATACGGCTTTCTAATCTTCCAAGAACAAATCGCGATGCTCGCTCACAAGCTGGGTAAGGACTTGACTCTTGACGAGGGCAACAAGCTCCGCAAGCTTTTGACCAAGAAGGGAACAGGCGCTGCAGTGGAGGAGAAGGATAAGATCTTTGACAAGTTTCATAAGGGTTGTCTAGAGAAGGGTATACCATCTCACGAAGCAAGAGAGCTGTGGAACAAGTTTGAATACTTTTCAGGTTACGGCTTCAACAAGTCTCATGCGGTATCTTACTGCATTCTGTCCTTTCAATGTGCTTGGCTGCTCAACTACTATCCAGCTGAGTGGCTGGCCGCATTTCTGGATAAAGAGCCAGAAAAGAGAAAAGAAAGAGCCATTTCCACTGCAAAGTCAATGGGCTATAAGGTAGAGCCACTTAACGTCAACACTAGTGGCACAGTCTGGGAAGTTAGCGATGCAGGTAAGACCCTAGTTCAGCCACTAACTTCGATCAAGGGACTAGGCGAGGTTGCAATTCAGCAGATCATCGAGCACCGCCCGTTCAACAACGTTGAAGAATTTTTATTTCATCCTGAAGTTAGATATTCCAAACTAAACAAGAAAGCCTTGGATGCTCTATGCAGGGCCCAGGCACTGAGTGAGTTGATCGACGAAAGGTTCACCGGCCTCAAGCACTTTTGGTCCGCGGTTTGCGTGGATAGACCAAGGAAAGAAAAGAATCTGCTAGAAAATATAGACAAGTACGAACCAGAAGGTGACTTTTCGGAAGAGGAAAAGCTTGAGTATTTGGTCAATTTGACTGGTGTATTTCCGATCAATGCAGTGGTCACACCGAGAGTGAGAAATAAGCTAGATGAGCTTTATGTTCCACCCATCTCAGAATTCGACCCAGACCTAGGAGTCACCTGGTTTATTCCGCGTGAGTGCAAGCTAAAAAAGTCAAAGAATGGAAAGAACTTCTATGTAGTAAAGGTGATTGATGATAACAACGAGACAACAACCATTAGATGTTGGGGTGTTGACCCGGACAAGGATGTGGTTCACATCAACAGGCCATATATGGCTAGACTGAAGTATGATCCCAATTGGGGATTTTCAACTTTTAGTGTAAGAAAAATGTTCAAGCTTTTAGCATAGGAGAATAAATATGTCAAGATTAACTGGACTTTCTGCCAAAGTTATGGTAGAACAATATAAGAAGGTATTTACAGAAAAGAAATACACCTTCTTCGAAAAGGGAGACTACAATTTGAATATTGTGGGTGTAAGAAACGATTCAGGAGATGCTTCGAAGTTTGATGACTTTCTGAACATACTTTACAAAACCGACGGAGAGTGGGTGTGTGATGTGTATCCAGCCACTACCGAGCCGGGCCCAAGTATTCTCAAAAGGCCTCTAAGATCAGTGCAACACAAAGGCACTGCTATCCTTGTTCCGGACCAGTACCGTTCCACCTACAGAATAGGTACTCACGGTGGCAAAAGGAGCTACACAGCTCTGATTCAACGTGGCGCCCAAGTCAGAGTGGTCAGAGACAACAACAGAGACTCTAAGCCTGACTATCACAACCCAGAGGAGCAGGGCTGGTTTGGGATCAACATCCATCGCCATTGGGGGTCGGATGCTAGAGTGAATACCGGAGGCGTCTCCGCGGGTTGTCAAGTTTTCCAAAGTAGCAAAGATTTTTATGAGTTTATGGATACATGTCAAGAATCCGCAGATAAATGGGGAAACAGCTTTACCTATACACTTATTGAAGAAAACGATTTATTAGAAAAAGGAGTATGTTAATGATCTTTGATGAAACAAACGATAGAGTAAGAGTGTACAAGACTAGACCTATGGCAAAACTGCCTGTAAGGGCCCACTCTACGGATGCAGGTATGGATTTTTTCTTCTGCCCATCGACCCCAGAGCTTATGACTGTTGAGCCAGGCTCAAGCGCTCTGTTAGAAACCGGTGTCAAGATGGAGGTCCCTCGCGGCTGCATGTTACAGATTATGAACAAGTCTGGTGTTGCGAGTAAGAAGCAGCTCGTCACCGGTGCATGTGTAGTAGACGAAGGTTACAATGGGGAGATTTTTGTAAACCTTCAGAACATAGGAAACGAGCCACAGTATATTTCACCTGGCCAAAAAATCGCCCAAGGAGTTTTTGTCAGAATTGAAAAACCAGACCTCAAGCTTATTGAAGAAGATAGTGTCTATGGCGGCAAAACATCCAGAGGTTCCGGATCTCTTGGTTCCACCGGAGATACGTGATGGGATTTGCAAGGAAACTAAAAAGAAAGCAAATGAACGCCGCAAAAAAGCAATTCATGAAAGACTTTAGGTCTAAAATGAAACAGTTCAAGATGATGGTTGCTTGTTCTGCATGCGGCAAACGCCCAGAGGCCGGCCAGAATATTGATAATTGGAAGATCAACCAGGAAAGTGAAAACATAGACCTTCTGTGTACCGAGTGTTACGAGGAAGGTCAGGAGGCATTAGAAGATGAAACTTAGGCAGACTTATTGCTTTGACGATGTACTCTTGGTTCCGGCCAAGAGTGACATCAAAAGCAGAGAGGAGGTTGACATTACCTCAAAAATTGGAAGTACAGAATTCAGGATACCTATCATCTCTAGTCCCATGGACACAGTTACAGAATGCGAGATGATGTGCGCCATGGCTAAACTAGGAGGCTTAGGAGTGCTGCACAGGTACAACTCAGTAGTTCATCAGGCTAGCGTTTTTGCCGATGCTCGAATGCGCTTAGAGGAGGAGGGCAATAGTTATTCTTCAAAGTTAGCCGTCGCCATTGGCTCTTCGGAAGACTTTGAAAAAAGAGCTAGATTGCTAGTCGAAAATGGAGTTAGGGTTCTTTGTTTGGACGTTGCTCATGGTCACCACACTATGGCAGAGTCGGCAATCAAAAAGCTGAAAGATACTTTTGCGGACAATGTTTTGGTGATGGCAGGAAATATTGCCACGCCTGAAGCATACCACGATCTATCAGCTTGGGGTGCTGATGCAGTTAGGATTGGAATCGGCGGAGGATCCATCTGTTCTACAAGAATCCAAACCGGCCATGGCATGCCTACATTTCAATCTGTTTTGGATTGCGCAGCCATTGATGGAGCAACTATTATCGCTGACGGCGGGATTAGGACCGCAGGCGACATCGTGAAAGCACTGGCAGCCGGCGCTGACTTTGTTATGCTGGGCTCAATGTTGGCAGGCACAGACGAGACACCAGGAGAGGTCCTTAGTGGCACAGACGACAGGAAATACAAGGTCTATAGGGGCATGGCCAGCGTAGAGGCACAAATGGACTGGAGAGGCAAAGCGCGCTCATTGGAGGGTATCTCTACAACAATCCCTCACAGAGGAAACGTGAGTGCTATCATTGAAAACCTTGAAAGGAATATAAAATCTGGACTTTCTTATTCTGGTGCTAGAAGCATATCTCAGCTACAAGCAAAGTCTAATTTTATACACCAGACGCATGCAGGTCAGCTTGAAAGCAGTACTCATATCTTGAAGAGGTGAAAGTGCAACAAAAGAAAGTTGTCTTTGTTGACAAGGAAGACCAATATGCCAGGCTTGTTACTAGACTGAGGTACGATAAGATTACGCAAGGTAATTTTTTTAGGGAGCTGGTTTGCCTTTATGTTGATAATGATAAAGATTTCGCTAAAGTGATAGCTAAAATTAAGAGCAAGCTTCGCACCATGGGTAAGCAAAAGATAGAAAGATCGCAAAAAGAAATCTTAGCAGGACATGAGATTGCAAGTGATTTTGCACTAAGTGACGAAGACAAACAAAACATTTATGATATACTAGAAGGAGATTTTGAATAAAATATGAAAAAGAAATGTTGTGAAGAAGAGGACAGTAGGTGTTGGATAGACTACCCGGAGGACAACAATTGTATCTACACTGCTATTGAAAAACACGGAGCTATGACCTTAGATGAGGTTTCCAAAAGATTGGGTATATCTTTGGTGAGAGTTTCACAGATTGAAAAGTTGGCCCTAAAGAAACTTTCCAAGAGAATAAAAAAATGATTTTATATAAATTTTACACTATTTATTATTGTATTTTACACCATTTTTGTACGCAAAGGAGATTTTATAAATGAGTGACAAGAAATTGCTAAGCGAAAACACAGTACGACGCTTTATGAAATTGGCGAACATGGATTCGCTTACCGATAACTTCGTCCGAGAGTCCAATGCCAAAGCCGAAGCCGAAAAAAAAGCCGAAGCCGAAAGAAAAGCCAAAGACGACAAAGAAGCCACGGCCAAGAAGAAGCCCAAGAAGAATTCCAAAAACTACGACCCCAAAGGCCTCAAGACCGCCCTTAGAAATATTGACCACCTAACGAAAGAAGAGGTAGAAGAGATTGACGAAGACGTTGATGAGCTTTTCGAACAAGGGGAAGAAGAACTAGACGCACCGGACGATGCCGGCGATGATCCTGGAATGGATGACGAGGGCGAGGATGACATGGACATGGGGATGGACATGGAAGACGCAGGCCCTGAAGAGATGGGTGAGGCAGACATCAGCCTCACAGAAGAAGAAGCACAACTTCTAATTGATCTCGGAGAGAGATTAAAGGAAGCTATGGAAGCCGAAGGCGACATGGGTGACATGGGCGGTGACATGGGTGACATGGGTGACATGGGCGGTGACGATGAGATGGATGTTGAGATGGACGCTGAACCTGCCGGAGAAGAGGAAGACGAAGAACTGGTCCAAGAGATTCTCCGCAGAGTGACTAAAAGAATAGTCAGGGAAAGAGCAAGAGGCTAAGCCCCTGTAATAAAACTCATTTATACATAAAGCCCCAAAGAATATCTTTGGGGTTTTTTTTATGGACAAGCTAAAGCTTGTTTGGTATAATAGTTATAACAAACACTATCGCTCACGGAGGGTGTTTGTCATGCAAGAGCAAATTACAGGAATATACTGGGCAGCAAATGGGAAACTTAGACTTCAACTATCTTTTAGGCCTGACCTTAGAAAGGAGGTTGTCACATTACTCGAAGGTTGGAAAAGGGTCGGAACAGGGTTTCATCCAGACGCAAACGAAACAATACTTTTGTTTGAAGAAAGGCTAGAAAATGTGATATATCTCGTAGAGAGAAAGAAAATCCATAATCAAAAAATTATCATAAATTTACAAGAGGCGAAATGACCAAAAAGAAAAACAAAGAGCAGAAGAAAAAGAAGAACAAGGATCTTCTAGAAGACGACAAGCAGATTGTTGTCATAAATAATATACAGACACAGCAAGATCAAGCTCCAGAACTCAGAACAATAAGTTTATATGGTGATATAACTGAACAGAAAGGGTCAGAGGTCGTCGCAGCACTCTTATATCTTGAGAGCACAGCATTAACCCCGGCCCTAAAAGATCCAACGGATCCAGACTCTGAGATAATTACTGTGTCGCGCCCAATCAATATATATGTCTCGACACATGGCGGCTCTGCAAGTGACATGTTCTCAATACTAGATATTATGGAGATGATCAAGAAAAGCTGTTGTGATATTTCCACTTATGGTATTGGCAAAGTGATGTCAGCAGGTGTTCCCATTCTCGCCGCCGGCACACCCGGCAAGCGCAAAGTCGCTCGCCATTGCCGTATTATGCTTCACAATGTCATGGCCGGTACCGGTGGCACGATTTTCAACATGGAAAACGATTTAGAAGAGATCAAGTGGATCCAAGAAAAGTATATTGAAGTCTTGGCTGCAAATACCAAGATGACAAAATCTAAGATCAAGAAGATGTTAAAGACGCAAAGAGATGTCTACATCTCAGCGGAGGAGGCAATTAACTTGGGAATTGCTGACGAAATTGTCTAATTATACAAAGGAGATAAAGAATGAGCTGGCACAAAGAATTCTTATCAGAGAACAACAAGAAACCCTCCATATCATCTATGGACGACCTTTACAGCCTTATAGCTGAAGTTTACGAGGTCAGTAAGGACAGACTTGTGGAGACACACAAGACTGAAATGGAGCTCCTCAGAGAGCAGTTTATCAACGAACGAAAGGATATGTCGCTCACCCTGCAGGCTATCCCTGAGATAAGTGTTACAGAATTGGGGTGGACCGATGTTCGTACAACTGGCGGTCAAAAAGTCTCAGGCCCAGAACGACAGCAGCTTAGACAGTTTCTTGAGCAAATTGAAGGGGCTAGCCTCCAGGAGAAGGTGGCAAGTCTATCCGCTTTCTATACGAATGGGCCATCAGAGGATTATGACAATCTTCCTGTGGGTCGAAAGATAGCAAAGGTTTTATCTTATCTTGTATTCTTCAAGGCTCTTACAAAGGTTGTATCAAATTTCAATGCTGCCTCTGCCGGATTTAACTTCGAAGCTTTTCTTGCTGTACTATTAGATGGCAGACAAGTGCCAGCGAATACAGGCACTATTGCTGACTTTACTACAGGAGACCAAATCCCAATCAGCTTGAAACTCTACAATGAAAAGTCTGTTGTTGTTGGTGGTTCCTTTAATGACCTGGTGGGAGACTTAGTAGAGCCACAATTCTCCGGCTTTGACGGAATGCGATATGTTGTTTGCATGAAGTCGTTTACATCATCTGAGACAGGTGAGAAGCAAGGCGCCGGCTTGGATATCGAAGGCGATATAAAGTTCTTTCAATTTGACTTCACGCTTGATAATATTGCAGATATAATTGCTCGCTCTATGGATAAGTCAAAAATCTGCATTCAGCTACCAGCAGCCTTTATCGCCTCTAAGGGCAAGAGGGATGTGGCAAGCGAGTTACCCGGTGCCAATTTGCCATCACCCGAGGAGTTAGAAACTAAGTTTGTTGAGTTCTTCATGGAAGATGTTGTGGCTCGATTGGATGGTATAGCTGAAGTTGGGGAAGGAGAAATTGGAAGGTTTCTTGAAGAGTTAGATTGGGCTAGCAACGATTCTTTGTTTACTCCTGTTGGAAAAGGCGACGTACAAAAGAAAGTTGTCCGCGGCCAATCTAAGATTAAGGGTGGCCCATCGAATGGAAATCCACAAGCAAAGGCTATGGTCTTGGCACTAGCCGAAGACGGAGTATTTGGGACACCCACAGAAAATCCAAGAGTGTTTCGCGCCACAGTCACAGCTTTGGCCAAAGCTTTCGCAGTATCTACCGTAGTAGCTAACGAACAAATCCGTGCACTCTTTGCTACCGCAAGGGTCAAGTCAGAAAGAGAACAATCCCTTCGCCAACCTGGTTTCTATGCATCACTAGAAGATTCTGTGAATTTCTACAACAGCTTAAAAGACTCTCAAATGAAAAAGCGTGCTCTCTTGAATACTAAGGGTATGTTGGAAACATATCAGTTTGACGTTAACAGGAGGCAGGTTCTTGAAATATCTCAGGACTTAGGCACAATTAAGATTGGAGCAAGAATAGTCCAAGAAATGCTGAATAAGATGACAACCGACTTGAACGAAGCGATTTTCGATATTTTTATGAATGTGAAGGCGATACAGGACAACACTTATTCTTTCATGGCCGGCGGTTTGCAGGAAGATGAAAAGGCCACGGCTAGCATCAAGGCTGCTAACGCAATTGCATACAAAACAGAAGAGCTTCGCCCCGAGGCCGCCACCGAATAAAGTAAAAAAACTGCTTGACATTTTCTCAAAATACATTATAATAGTAGTATAACAATAAAGTGAGGTTTCATGACTACTAAGTTAGAACACGGCCAGACCCTTCGCAACAAGGTCTTGGAGGGTGTCAATACCCTGGCTAATTATGTTGCAACCACCCTCGGCCCGAAAGGCCAGAATGTTCTCATTCACCAGAAAGATAAAAGACCTTTCATTACAAAAGACGGAGTAACCGTCGCTCAGAATATCAACTTTGAAGATCCACACATGAATGCTGGAGCCGAAGTCGTAAAGCAGGTTTCTGCGATGACCAACTCCCAAGCAGGCGATGGTACAACTACAAGTACCATTCTGGCCCGAGAGATCCTCGTGCAAGCTAACAAGCATATTGAAGCAGGTGTTAGCCCTATTGAGATCAAGCGCGGCCTTGATCGGTGTTGTGACGTGATCTGCGAAGGTATTACTGATTTGGCTAAACCGGTTTCATCTATCGAGGATATCAGACATATTGCCACTATTTCATCAAACAATGACAAGATGATTGGTGAGTTGGTAGCTACCGCAGTTGACAAGGTAGGTAAAAATGGCTCCATCTCCATTGAGGAAGCCAACTCACATGAAACAACCTTAGACCTGGTGGAAGGATTCAGGTTCTCTTCAGGTTATACCGCTCGAGCCTTCATCACGGATGAACGCCGCGGCCTGGCAAAATATGATAATCCAATGTTTTTGATTACTGATAGTAAAATAGAGCAAGTAGCAGATATCCTCCCGGCGCTAGAGATTGCTGCTAGAGAAAATCGCCCATTTATTATCGTGGCCGAAGAGCTTGAAGGTCAGGCCTTGGCCGCACTGATCATGAACACAGTGAGGGGCTCAATGAAAGTTGCAGCCGTGAAAGCTCCTTCCTATGGAGAAGACAGAAGAGGGATTATGAGCGACCTCGCCATTGCCACAGGTGCAAAATTCTTCCAGCAAAATTTAGGGCATAAGACCACAGAAGTTTCTTTGGTTGACTTTGGCCAAGCTAGCTCAATTGAGATTGGCAAGTCTCATACGATCATTGTCGATGGTGAGGGTGATTATTCTTCAATTGAAAATCGAATAGAGGAGATCAAAAATGAAATTGAACAAACAGAAGATATGCATGCAGCTCAACGTCTTCAAGACAGAATTACTCGTCTCTCTTCTGGTGTTGGGATTATACGTGTTGGTGGAAGCTCTGAGGTAGAGGTAATAGAGAAGAAACATAGGATAGAAGATGCCATGGAGGCCGTCAACTCAGCCCAGCAGGATGGAATTGTAATCGGTGGAGGTATGACTCTCCTTAAGATTTCTGACGCCATCGACGTAGACTTTGAAAACGAAGAACAGGGCACAGCATTGCCAATTATCAAAAAGTCACTCAAGGCGCCATTCTGTGTAATGTCAGAAAATGCCGGCATCAATTCTGAATTATTGCTGCACACACTCGGTGCCTGTGAGAAGTTTGAAGGTTACAATTTCTTGACAAACAAGAAAGAGGACCTTTACAAAACAGGGGTCATCGACCCTGCCAAGGTCACTAAGTGTGCGGTCAGGAATGCTATCTCGGTCGCAGGCACTCTTTTGTTGACTAATCACAGCATTGTCCACTAGCATTTACTACTTACTAGTAAATAGTTGGAGGGTTTTACCATGGTTGACGACAACAGAGTGTGCATGCTAGAAATGCAGAGCAAGCTTGATAAGGTTTGTAATGGTATTGATGTTATGCAAGATAAGCAAGAAGAGATGTCACAAGACATTGCAAAAATAAAAGAAGCAGTTTATAACCCAGACCAGGGCCTTTATGCAAGGCTCAGAGAATTAGAGGCGTGGAAGAGAACATCATCAAGAATGATTTGGACGCTTTTCACATCCGTTATAGGTCTCATCGGTGCCTTTATCCTTAAGAGCATAGGAGGTAGTTAGTGCTACTACAGATAAGAACTCTCATGATTGAGAATAATGGATACAAAAGGGATATATATTCAAAAAATATTTTTATAAATACAGACCATGTAGTTTCCATTGTAGACTATGAAAATTTAGATAACTTTCTACTGTCTGAGCAATCAAGCTATTCGTCAGAAAAATTTTCAATAGTGAAGATTAGCCACGGAAATACTGTAGAAGATATAATCACGTTCGGATCAGCGCAGCAGATATATTCCAAGATGAATGAGAGGCAACTGGGCAAAAGGATCCTTAATGACTAATACCAGATACTTTATTTTTGGCCGATCGAGTTGTCCCTTTTGTGCAATGGCGTCCGATTATTGTCAAGCAATATCGGCAAACTACACTTATCTTGACTTTGAGGGAAAAGAAGATATATTAGAAGACTATAAAAAGTTTTACAATCATCCGACGGTGCCAATTATTTTGGCTAACAATATTGAGTCTGGATTGACAGTAAAGTTAGGTGGATATACGGACTTGATTGACCACAACTCAGAAAAAGAGGGCAAATAGGTGGGAAAAAAGCCAGAAACAGCCGTAGAGATAAGTGTAAAGGCAATCTCAATGATCCATAGCGCCAGCCTTCCCTTGGTTTCTAGAATAGAATCAACAATAGAGGACCATTACAAGGGGGGTTTTGAAGTGTCCACAACGGAGCTTACCTCCTTATTAGAAGTAAAGCTCTCGGCAGATATTCTTCTTGGTTATTTGGAAGAACTTATCTTGCAAGCAGAAGAGCACTCAGTTGATAAGCTTACGATACCGCCCGAAGAGGTTGCACTAATAGCATCACTCGCTAAATCTATAAATGCTGCTGAGATAACTAAATTTACTAACTTTTCACTGAGGGAGCACTAGATGTTATGGTGGGGTATTGCACTTTTTGCTTTAGGCCAGGTCCTAGGCTGGTACCAACTCAACTTACAGAAGATGTACCACTGGTGGTCAGATAAACCAATACTTTCTGCCGTTCTAATAGGTGTACCAACAAGCATACTTTTTTGGTATGCTTGGAAAATAATATCCACAGAGCTAGAATCTGCGTGGTCAGCAAGATTCATAGGCACATGCACTGGCTACACTATATTTTCTGTCTTGACGTGGACAATGCTGGGCGAATCAATGTTCACCACAAAAACAATGCTTTGCCTGAGCTTGTGCTTTCTAGTGATTCTGATACAGATTTTTTATTAGACACTATAATTTATAACTATTTATATTAAAAAGGTGTTTTCTTTATGCAATTTAACAGACAATGGAAAGAATTTCTTATGGAAGAGAGGTACCCTGACCTCCTTCTGGAAGCAAGAGTAAAAGATGTCAAGGCAAAATATCCTGCCGCGGATAAAATGGGCTGGATTAACTGGGGTCGGCGCCAAATAGAGAATGCTCTCGGCACCAAGGGGGTATCAAAATACCTTATGTGGTATGCCCGAGAGTTACACAGAAAGTACAGTGAAGATTTTGAGGAATATCTAGAATATCCAGGCGCGTTTGAGCTAAACCAAGATAACATTTTGAGATTTTCAGAAGAACTTATGGACATCGTGCAGCTCTTTCAATGGCACCAACACAAGTTTGAAGAAAAAGATATATACAAATACCACGACGAAGAACTCAAGAGAATGCTAGATAAGCTAGGTGTCACGACATCGGCTAAGGCGCAGAAAGCCGCAGCAGAAAAAAAGCACGCAGAAGAGAACTCTGAGGTTGTTTATAGCGACCATGGCATTTTTGCAGTACGACCACTGACAACTGAGGCAAGCTGCTACTATGGGCAAAACCCTAGGCTTACAAGTTGGTGTATCTCGACGAAAGAAAAGAGAAACTACTTTGTGCAGTATACTGAAGAGGAAGGAAAAGTTTTCGTCATAACGAAATTTTCAGGAATACCTGAAGGCTCCGATAATCATCTGATTACTTTGCAGTTTGACCACGAAGGCGATTTGACTATGCTTTGGGATGCACCAAACGAAGCTCAAGACGCCGATGACTTGTGGAGTATCATAAGAGAGCACCTCGATGGTATGCCCGAATACAAAAATGAAGATGAAGACGACCTAGAGGATCTGATCAGTCAAATATTTGAAGACATAACCAGGGAAGCACGAGAATGGATTATAGACAATCCGCCACCAAACCCCGCCGAAGTAGCAGAGAGAGCTTGCGAAGTTATAAAAAATGAGGCAAACTCAGACTTAGAACATATTTCGGTCTATTACGATATTGGTGATAACGAATATGACCACGGTGTTGAGGTCTATTATGGAGCCGCCGTAGAATTTTCTATCGACACAACAGGAGAAGAGTATCGGAAAGCAGAAAAAGACCTAGAAGACATTGATTATTCGGACGTCCGAACTCTTGAGCGCATGATAGAGGATAGGATGTCTGAGAGTGGCATCTATGGTTATGAGGAGCTAGACATCGACGCAGACGGAGAGGACATGCATGTCCAATTGAGAATGGCACCAGAAGAAGCAATGAACGTCGAAGGCTTCAGAGAATTCTGTGCTTTCACTGCTTCCGCGGCAGACAAAGAAATAGATGACATCATAGAGATAATAAAGGCAGTGCTGGCTCAAGAGGGATATGCGGCACCTTCAGGACAGCAGCTACAGCTTCCGGGCATAGAAGAAGATATACAAAAGTATTTCAGCCACAACCACTTGACAAAGCAGAGCTTTTATGATAGTATAGAGAAAGATATAATAAAAGAAGAGAAGGGGCGCAGCAGACAGAGAGGTATATATAAATTTTACTGTATGCTGACCTATGGCCTCACTCTTGAAGAGAACAAATCGAGAGGTCTAGATGATATTCTTGCTGACCTTCGAGCGTTGCCAAATGTAACAATCGTCACTGTTGTGGTAAAAAACCAAAAGGTAACAGAGGGTAGATATATCGCCGGCCTATCCGTAAAGTTTATACCTTCTGTCCCCGGTCAATTCAACGCACCGGAGGATGTAAAGGTCAAAATTCTCAGAGATATAAAAAGGCTGGGAAATGTTCAAAATATCTTCAAAGTGTCCGCAGGGCTTGAAAGGTTGGAGTAGTGAGGAGACCAGAGGATTTCCGCCGCGACAATATTAAAGAGATTTTCACAAAAAGACTAAAGGATGACTTGGTAGTTCTATGCCCAGAGTCTATCAAGATACAAGAGTCTGTGCAAAGTCCCGTAACATTAGTGGATTTGTCTTTTTCGAAGATTGAATCTGGGAAAACTTCGTCATACAGGTTGTTGGAGTGTCCTGGAGAGGGCTTTGTTGATGCCATTTATAAGGCCTGCTACACAGAATTTATAAATAATCACCAGTCACTAAAGAACATTAGTTTGGTCGACTTGTCAGTTAGGCCAATTTTTGAAATGTCCAGGACGTGTTCCAAGACAGATGCTAAAGCGGATGTTTCTCTCAGGTTGAAGCCCAAGAGACATGCTATGGCAGAATTTTCAGCAAGGTCAAATTCGATTATATACTCTAGTTTTCAAGCTATGCTGAGCGCTTTTCAGTTTTACATAAATTGTGATAAAACCTTCAAAAAACTCCAGTTTGTTTTGGAAGACTCTAAATCTAGAAACAGGCAAGACATTACAAATTCCTGCATTTCTGATTTGTCTGCCTTGGCGACTGTCAACGCTTATGTTCAAAGTTAAGCACCCGATCGTTGCTGCGATATCTCTGATAATAGCGACGTCTTTGGTGATTTATATTCAATTTTACAAATAAAACAAGAATTTTTATTATCATTCTCTGGATACTGTCCTTAGTTACATTAGGGGTTGTATCTCATTATGTGGAAAGAAGTATCGAAAAGCAGAGGACTAAGGAAGGGAGATCTGGTTTACCATGTTCTGTATGGCAGGGAGTGGGTCGGAGTCCTTTTAGAGATAGTGGACATCTATCAGGATAGGAATTCCTCATCCACACGTAACGAATTGGCTGTAGTGAGAATGCAGCCCGGATCAAACTTTGAATTCTTTTTCCGCGATATGGTCTCAAAAAAGAATAGGATCACAGATTCGATGGGTATGGTTTCGATAAACTGGTTATTTAGGTTAGAAGAAAGGAAACGCTAGTATGCTTGAGGGCTATAAAATGAGAAAAGGAGACCTGATAATCTCCCAAACACGCGCCGGCATCGTCACAAAGACGACACCTCGATATATCTACTACTACCTCGACGGTCATGTTGCGCGCACTAAAAAAGAAGATGTATGGCACCACTATGATGTAACACCCGAAGTTACAATAAAGTTCGGAAAAACAAAAAATAGAAGAAAGCAAAGAAAAATGAGATCACTCGATCTTCATGGCACGCGCCATGATAAAGTTGATGAAAAAGTAAGAAAGTTCTTAAACTTTGTTGAATTACCTTGTAAGATAATTGTAGGAAACTCTGACAAGATGAAGCTTATTGTTGGTGACATTGTCAGTGAGTATGGTTGGGATTGCAGAATTTTAGACGACTACAACACAGGAACTTTTGTGGTTACAGATCCTTAGTTGGTTTGACTCTGGGCTGCTTGTTTCTTTTTTTCTTTTCTTGCGGTGAAGTTGTACCTTCACTGGACCAAGATGAAGCACCACGGCAAACCTCTATTTATGTTTGCCATAATCCAAATAGTGAGCTTCATAATGAAGTATGTTCACCGGGTTGCTTTGAACCTAGTGCATCAGGAACACCCTTTTGCTGGCTCTTACAAGAAAAGGATTGTTACACTCCTAATGAACTAGAGTGGCAAAAAGAAGTTTGTCCTTTATTTGATTGACTTTTCCAGCCCACTGGTGTACTATATTAAAAGATAGACCAAAAGGGTTCCCATGGGAAAATTAGAAAAAACTATAAGCAAGACACTTGACAAGTTCAAACACAGTGGTGTAAACTTGTTTTCCGATTCCGCACGTAAAGTGCTTGTGCATATCATCGCGGAAGAAATTAGACTAGAAGTAGAGAAAGAAAGAAGTAGAAAACAATGCAACTAGGATACGCTTGCATAAACATGGATCTTTCGTCAGGTCCAAAATCAAAGAGAATCACCACTAATCGATCCATGATCAAGAGAACCTTCAAAGATAAGGGCATCGCATACGCTTCAGAACTTGCAGTGCAGAACATCAAGGATCTCAAGAAAATTCTTGAGTGGAATGAGCAAAACGACATCAAGTTCTATAGAATGTCATCAGATATATTCCCCTGGATGAGTGAGTATGAATTCAGGGAGTTACCAAACTATAATGAGATTTGCTATTTGCTCGATGATGCTGGTGAATATGCGACACTCAATAACCATCGCCTAACTTTTCATCCTGGACCTTTCAATGTACTTGGCTCGCCAAATGACAAAGTTGTGGATAAGACTATCAAGGAATTGAATCAGCATTCACAAATGATGGACCTTATGGGATTCTTCCCTAGTCATTACAACAAGATCAATATCCATGTCGGAGGAACATACGGTGGAGACTTTGAAGGAACAGCATCTAGATGGGTCAAAAACTTCTACAGGCTGGACGAAAACACTCGCTCTAGGCTTACCCTAGAGAATGACGATAAAGCCTCCATGTGGTCCGTAAGGCGCCTCTATGAGCTAATCTATCAGAGGGTTGGTGTGCCAATTGTCTTTGACTATCACCATTTTCGGTTCTGCACTGGCGCCCAGACGCAGGAAGAGGCAGTTCAAATGGCTGCATCAACCTGGCCATCCGGTATCAAGCCAGTCGTTCACCTTTCTGAGTCTCGCCGAGAAGAACAGGGAGACAACAAGATCAGAGTGCAAGCCCACTCAGATTGGATATACAACCCCGTGCTGCGCCACGGTGTTCAATATGATATGATGCTTGAGTGTAAGATGAAAGAACAGGCACTTATTAGATACCGTAAAATCTTGCAGCAATGATATATCTTGTTCCATACTATTTAATGTATGGACTTCAAGAAAGATGACAAGGTTTTGATTCTTGACTTTCCCTTTGGCCGGCCACTAGGTATTAGTGGTACGATTGTCGGAAGAGTGGGCGAAGACCATTATAATGTTCTCATAGACCAGGGTCTATTAGAAGGAAGCATAGTTAAATATAAATATTGGAGACTCTTTTCCGTTGACGGAGAGGACAAGGTTGTGTTATAATGAGCTTACATAATAGAAAAAATTTTTATATAAATACACCGGATGGAGATGTAATCTTGGCAGAAATTTTTCAAGAAAACAGATGTGTTACGCTTCTCATTGGAGATGAATATAGGATTGATTTGGATACAGATTCCGCATTTGAGCTGGCAGATTCTCTGCTGTTATTAGCAAATGAAAGCGAATACTCAAAGTGAAAAATACTAGAAAAGGTAAAGGGTATGCTTGGTCAGAACAGGCCCACGGGCCCGAAGGATCGTTACGCTCAGCCTCCGGCTTCATTGTTGACAATTTAGACACAAAAAACGTCACAGATGCGACTGGCCATTATGAAGAGGTTTTTATTAGAGTTAGAGAATTACTTGTAGACAAGCCCTGGTGCTGCGACAGCAGAGAAGACGTCTTGTCTATTTGTCAAGCTGTATCTGACAATTTAAGAGAAAATTTGTTAATTCGTAAGGATCTGTGATGAAAAAGGGCGAAGAAGTCCGTGTGCTGATTGATTATGATCTCTTTGACTTCAATGTAAAAGATGAAGTCGGAATTTATATAAAAACTTCAGAAGAAACTGGCAAACATTTGGTTTATTTCTCTGCAAATGAGGAGTGGGCCGAGTTCACTGATGAACAAATCAAGAGGCTGAAGCCAGGAAAAGTTTCCAAGAAAAACAAAGAATGGTCATCGAATGTCCGAACAATGACGGTGACCTATGGAACATGAAGAAAGAGCAACTAAAATCTAACACCGTTTACTATTCAACACGCTACAAGTGCTGGGGGCAATGCCTCAAAAAGAGAGATTTCATGGCTTACATGATATGGGTGTCCCCAACAGCACAACCCGGCTGGTATCCTTGTTCGGAATTGATTTACGATATTCATGAAATAAAATCTTGACATTCTTGCAACTATCTGATATTATTATAATACAACAATTGAGGAGCGCCAAATGAAGGTCGGAGATTTAGTAGTAGACGTAAGGCATGACTACGCTCGTGGCGTCATAATCGAAGAATTTGATTCAAGTATATTTGAAGGTTCGGAAGATATTTACAAAGTCTACTTTCAAAAAGAATCGAAGGCATATTACACTATTTCTAGCAATCTTAAACCCCTTGAAGAAATCAGAGAGTCACACAATGAGAAATGAAGAATATTTTACCCCAAGAAAAATAAGCAAATCAGAACTCAAAAGTCTTATAAATAGCGCAAAGGGCTACCTTACCTACAGGGAGAGTGACTTTCTGAATTCTCTAGTGTCGCAGGCGAATACCAGAGACCAACTCAGTTACAGCCAGGAACAGTGGCTAAGAAAAATTGAGGACAAATACAGCGAAGATAAACTAAAAGAGATGTCACTCTGGGATAAAAACTTCTCAGATGGCCATAGGAACATTGCAACTAAGGTGGCTCTATACTATAAGACAACCCAGTACTATGCTATTCACGTCAACGCTGTACTATCCGACCCTGAAAATTTTGTTCTCTCAAAAAAAGATTGGGATAAGTTTTGCGAGAACAAATATGCTCTCAAGATTAGAAATAATTACGAGCAACCTTTAAAGTTTAAGGTGTCGGATTGTGTTCAGGTCAGGTCTAATAACAAAATTGATATAGCAAACGCAGGCCCTGATAGTTATCCTAACCGATCCGCTCGCTATAAAATGGAACAAAAGATTGGCTTTGTACTTGAAGCTGATGCAAAGCCGGTTACTAGAGCCGCGAAGGGCTCTAGGATATACAAGGTACTATTTACTGGTGAGGCAAGTCCTGTTTACGCACACGAATCAGACCTGAAGAGGAAAAGAGGGTGAAATTTAGAATTAAACATATCTCATTTCTAGAAAACAACGAAAGATCAATATCCAAATGTTCAATTAGTGGAAGGTTCTTGGCTAAAAGTAAATATTTTGGCACTTCTTCTGCCCGTGCCAAGGCGTTGACAGCGTTTGAATTTGTCACACTTCCAGTTATTTCTGAAAGCGATCCTGTAATAACCCTACACAATGGCAACAAGATGAGAGTCTATTTGGGCGGTGACCCTTTTTATATGGTTGTTGAGACGCAATCAATAATTGAAGTCCATGATTCCGAGGCAGCGCAAAAAAGAAAAAAGAAAGAACCACAAACCAAAACTTGCAATCAATCTAACACGCTTGGAGATATTGATATTTTCGAGGACTTGTGCGGATGGTAAAAGTAGGAGACCTCGTACATATAATCGCCTCAAAGCAAACAAGCCCCCTTCCAAACTCAATAAAAGGAATAGTGTTTTCTCAAATAGATGAAGACTGGTTTAGGGTCTACATCAGCTGGGAACAGAAAAGCAAGTACCAAGATTTTCCAAGATGGATGCTGCAAAAAATAACAAAAAGTCTTGACTAGCCTGTCACTTTCTGATATTATATAACATAAACAAAATAGGAGAAAGCATGTCTTTACACAATGCAGAACTTGTGACTAGCGACTGCCTGGAGTACTTAGAAAAATTAGATGACAACAGTATTGATTTGGTGTGTGTAGACCCTCCATACTGTAGCATCATAAAGGATGATTGGGACAACCAATGGAAGTCTGAGCAAGGATACATTGATTGGTGCAAAGAGTGGACAGACGAATGCTTCAGGGTGTTGAAGCCGGGAGGCTGCTTCTATGTCTGGGGCACAACCAAGCACGATACATTCTTGAGGTATAAGCTCGATGTTCTAAATAATGTCGAAAACGCCCACTATCAAAGTTGGATAATCTGGCACTACGATTGGGGTGGAAGAACCAAAAGTAACTTTGCAAGAAAACATGAAGACCTAGTTATGTATTCCAAAGGCAAAAATTTTGATTTTTATGCTGACAATGTTTTAGTCCCGCGCGCCGTAAAATCCAATATGGCCATCACTCGCAAAATAAATCTGATACAAAAGTATTTTTCAGAAGGAATCACCAAAGAAAAAGACTGGAGGAGTTGGGAAACTTACAGGTTCGATAAAAAGAATGAAGATGAGCTAATCTCCGAGTTAGAAAATCTAAAGCAAAAGGATATAAAGTTTAAAAAAGGGAAGATCCCAACAGATGTGTGGATGAAGAACAACCACACAACTAGCAAAGAGTATGCCGGCTGGCACCCAACGCAGAAACCGCTAGAAATTATGGATAGAATAATTCTGGCCCACACAAAGCCCGGAGACACTGTTTTAGACTGCTTTGCAGGCTCAGCTTCCACCATGATCTCTGCACTCAGAACAGGGCGAAAGTTCAAAGGCTGTGAATACAAAGAAGAGTTTGTAAAAAAGTCCCTCCACAGAGCCAAAAATTTGTTGACATGATGATTGTACTGTGATATTATATAAATATGAACAATGCCCTGGTAGCTCAATTGGATAGAGCAACGGCCTTCTAAGCCGTAGGTTATAGGTTCGAGTCCTATCCAGGGTGCAAACTTGTTGGAGTTATCAAATGAAAGTCGGTGACTTGGTAAGGGACAAAGATTGGATTCGAGATGCGCAATATGGAATCGTTATCGAGGTAGACGAACCCGAGGGGATGTTCAAGGTTGTGTGGAGCGGCCACGGTAAAGAATGGTTGACGGAAATGTATCTGGAGGTGATAAGTGAAAGTCGGTGATTTAGTAAAACAGGTTAGTTCCGATGGTCTTGGCATTATCACCAGGGTTGTTCCGTTCGGATTTTATGTTCTCTTTCCTGACGGAGAATATCGTATCCACAGGGATGATACGGAGTTGCTCAGTGAAGGTCGGTGATTTAGTAAAAGAGAGTTGGGGACTGGAAAGAGTTGGCATTGTCACGGCAGAAGTTCCTCGCCCACTGTCATCTCGCAGGAGGCTGTTCAAAGTCTTGTGGGACAAACACTCTCCAACATTCCCCACTTTGACAGGTCCACTATGGGAATCACAAGCGGAGGTAATCAGTGAAAGTCGGTGATTTAGTAAAAAATGGACAAGGCCACACAGGAATCGTGACGGGCCTAGGTTATGCTGGCAAGTGTCCGAGTTATGATGAGAGTGCGTTCTTGAATCCTGACGTTCACGTCGTCACAGCACACGGCAAAAGATTATGGAGCTATAAAGCACTGGTGGTAATCAGTGAAAGTCGGTGATTTGGTGTACTCAACTCGCAGAAAGGGTCTGAAAAATATTGGTGTTATTTTGGGTTTCAGCATCGACTTTTTGATTCATAGGTATGATGCAAATGAATACAGAGTCTTATGGCAAAAGACTGGACATATCAGTGAAAATGTTCAGGAGAAATATCTAAGGAGAATTTCATGAAAGCCGGCGACTTGGTAAGATGGAGAGTCGATGGCGATACGGGTATCGTGCTGTCTGTAAGGAAAGGTTCACTTATCGGTGGAGATAGCGTGGTATATGTTATGTGGTTCGAAGGCCCTCCTACGGGCCCAATACCTGACGACCACGAAGAATTGGAGCTAATCAGTGAAAGTCGGTGATTTGGTCTTTGTAGACGGGTATGAGGTTGGTGTTGTTGTATCAGAAGCTAGGCTCTCTGAAGACTGCAAACCCGGTGGTGAGGCTTATCCATACGAGCATTACTATCTTGTTGACGTAGTATCACAGAGCGGTGGTCTAGAAAGTTATGAAGAGGAAGATTTGGAGCTAGTCAGTGAAAGTCGGTGATTTGGTGGTTCTTAAGAATTTTTGCCGGGCCAGACGCAGACCCGCCCTGGTCTTGTTTGATGGACCTCCGGGTATGGTCAAAATAGTGTTTGTTGATACCGGCACATCGGTACCAGCTCTAAAAGAAAATCTGGAGCTAGTCAGTGAAAGTCGGTGATTTGGTAAAGCTTTCCGCTTACGGAAAAAAAAGACAATGGAACATCCCGATTGCCAGGGAAGATCCAAACCTGGTCGGGCTGGTAATAGAGTGTCATCCTAACAGGGCTTACGGTTACACGGTTCAGTGGCCAGTGCAGATCGTTGGCCAGAACCCTAACCACTCAAGAAAAGAAATAAAGTATGCTTATTAACAAAAAAGACTTGACTTTTTAGTTGTTTTATACTAACATAGTATATATGAGACAAAGATTTGATGTAGGAGATTTAGTTTACTGTCCTCGCTTAAGACAAGAAGACCAAGTGCCAGGACTCGTAGTACAGAAATCACTAATAAACAACCATATGACAAACCCTGATGAATGGATTTGGCACATTGATGAATATCATTGCCGAGTACATTTTGTCAATGGCGATGACCGCTGGGTCAGAGCCAGGTGGTTGGAGCACCTGGAGAAAGACAAGAAAACAAATGAAATCAGACCCCTTCGAGAACTACCCACAAGCCCCAAAGAACAAAGAAACCCACAAGAAAAGCTTGACTTTCAAGCAAATCTTTGATATTATAGATATAGAAATCAAGAGAATCGAAAAGATGGACATTCCAACTTGGGGCTTTGAGAGGTTTGACCTTTTTGAAGTCGCAGAAAACATTTCGAATGAGATTGAAAGATTACAATAGTGAACAAACTAACTAGACACGTCTTACAGATGACTAACTCAGAATTGAACGGTTTAGCCAAGAATCGTTTCCTACCCGCAGACCTGCAAATGGCTATTGCCAAAACCGGCTACAAGGTTGCAAGAGACCACTTATCTTACAATGCAGGTTTGGATGAAACAGTTAGGGACTACTTGTGGAATGACCAACCACGCGCCTATGTTGTGAAGGCAACAATGATTCAAGCGGGACACTACAAGGATGAACCTGAAAAATATATTGAACTATATGAAAGGTACCCCCAAATTTGGAACAACAGTCATTACAGGGCGACGGCGACCTTTATCGGCGGATACTCTTGGTATGGCCAAGGAGCCAACCATAGTCCGACTCCCCTATTGAACAGGGCGTATGACGACCACCTAGACCCAAAGAAACACCCGCCTGCTGACTATTCGTCTTATAGTCGTCGCCACGCGCTTGCAAAGTTAGCCGAGCACCCCAATTGTGACCTGAAGTTGGCAATCAAATTATCTACATGTGGCATTAGTAAAACCGAGCAACTGGCATTCAAAAAGATTGTGCAACTTTCATAAAAATACTTCTTGACTCCAATAGCCAGCTGTGCTATACTATTTATATACAGTGAGAGAGTAACCAATAACTGCTAACTACTAAGGAGATCTATCATGGCAGTTGATTTCGCAACATTCTCAAATATCGTTCACCACGTAACTAACGTACGCAAACCAGTTTTGCTACGTGGACGTCATGGCATCGGCAAGTCTACAGTTGTCTATCAGTACGCCGCCCAGCAGAGCATGGAGGTTGTGGAGCGGCGCGCATCTCAAATGACCGAGGGCGACTTGGTTGGCCTTCCTAGTATTGAGAGTAACTCAACGCGCTTCAACCCGCCGGACTGGTTCAAGGCTGCTTGTGACCGACCTGTCGTTTTGTTCCTTGACGAGGTTGATCGTGCCACTCTTGAGGTCCGCCAGGGCATCTTTGAGCTTACAGACTCACGCAAGCTTAACGGCCACACACTTCACCCTGACACCCTAGTCTTCGCCGCTGTCAATGGCGGCGAGCATGGGGCACAATATCAGGTTGGCGAGATGGACCCAGCCGAGCTTGACCGTTGGACGGTGTTTGACGTTGAGCCCAGCGTCGAGGACTGGTTGTCGTGGGCTAAGGACTCGGAGGTTTCTGAGGTTACTTGGAACTTTATCAACACCAACCGCGCCCACCTTGAACACTCAGACGACTTTGAGCCTAACAAGGTTTATCCTTCGCGCCGTTCGTGGGAGCGTCTAGACGAATGTCTACAGAAGGCTGAGCTTTTGAAGGAGGCGTCACCAACACTCTACTCCTTGACGTCCGCATTTGTTGGCTTCGAGGCTGCCGTCGCGTTCAACGATTTCGTTCAGAATTACGATAGGCAGGTAACGATTGAGGATATTCTCGACCATGGCAACTTGCACAAGGTTGCTGACTTTGGTATCAACGACCACACCGCTCTAATTGACAAGTTTGAAGCGTCCGAGGTTTTCAAGGCTGAACTCGATCAGAACAAGGTAGACAATCTTGCAAGGTACTTCATCTCTCTACCTTCAGAAGTTGCAATGAAACTGTGGTCAGTGCTTGGCAGTGGGGAAATCAACAATACAATCAAGCTTCACCAATCAAATGTGGACGGCGACTCCGTCTCAGACTATTTGGTAAAGATCCTTGCCGGAGATAAGTAGGAGAACTAAGATGTCTAATTTCGACCTCAACATTCACACCGCGCGCCTTCTCATGGACGAGCCATTCTTTGCCGCCGTATCCAGACGCATCGACAAGAGGGCGACTTACAGCATTCCAACGGCGGGTGTCCTGGTCAATCCAAGCACCGCTCAATTCGAGATGTTATACAATCCAGACTTCTTTGAAGGACTTACAGATGCAGAGCGCCGTGATGTGCTTAAACATGAATTTTATCACATCACATTTTTGCATGTGACGGATAGAATGCCTGAAGGCGAAAACATAAAGCGCTGGAACATTGCCGCAGATCTTGCTATCAACTCTCACTTGGAGAACCTACCAGAAGGTGGTCTGATTCCTGGCGTGGGTCCGTTCAAGGATCTACCAAGAGGGATGAGTGCTGAATGGTATCTGGCTAATCTCCCTAAGAAGAAAACTACCAAGGAGGAGCAAGACGTCTATGAAGAGGGCGAAGGAGGCGCGCCAGCCGACAGTCCTTCTGAGTTTGATGAAGCAGATATTGAAACTCTTGATGATCACAGTGGTTGGGGCAAATGTAACCAAGAGGTTAAAGACATGGCCAAAGAACGCCTGAAGGACATCATCCGCAAGGCCGGAGAGGACTGCGCCAAGAACAATAGTTGGGGTACCGTTTCACGAGATTGTCGCGAAAAGATTATGAAAGTCTTGGAGACTAAGGTTGACTGGAAGAAGGTTCTCAGGTACTTTGTAAAGGCTAGCCAGAAGGCGAACAGGTCCAGTTCGATCAAGCGAATCAATCGTAGGTACGCATACGTTCACCCAGGCCGCAAGGCCAACCGTGTGGCTAAGGTAGCAATCAGCATTGACCAGTCTGGATCGGTGACCGATGATATGTTAGCCAAGTTTTTTGCAGAGCTTAACAAACTTGCAGAAATCGCAGAGTTTACGGTTATTCCTTTCGATACTCGTGTTGACGAGAGTTTGGTTTGGGATTGGAAGAAGGGCAAGAAAGTCCAAGTCCAACGAGTTATGAAAGGCGGAACATGTTTTGACGCACCAACAGAGTACGTGAACAACAAGTCATTTGACGGTCATATTATTGTTACGGATATGATGGCACCAAAGCCACGACCCAGTAAATGTCAGCGTATGTGGATGACCACGGAGGCACATGCTTCGCGGCCCTATTTTGAGACTAAAGAAAGAGTTGTAGTAGTTGACTGATATGTGTCCGATGGTCAACGATGTAGGCGTAGGGTTATCACCTGCTATATACATTCATCGGGCGGATCCACCAGGATATAAACATAGATCCAGCGCGAATGTCTACAACCGCGCTCAACTGGACCTTAGCAGCACACCGGAGCGTTGCCAGAGGATGAAAGAAAACAAAGTTAGAAGTAGGCTGGTGAGGGGAAGGCGACAAGGACAGCCTCCCTGGTGGATTCCTTATGTCTGATTTGATGTGGATTATTCTATGGAAAGGTATGGCAGGCCTCAGTTTGGCATTCATGTTTTTTCTAGTCATTTACTCAACGAAGGAGTAATTAATATAGGTGTATAATCTTTTTCGCACCTATTTCCACATATTGAGGGTCTTGACTTGGGGTAACAATAGGAATTTTATTGGGTTTTCTTTACGCAAACTTCCTAGATTGGGGCGTCCATATCCTATTGCATAAGCCGAAAGGTAGATCTAAATTCCGATTTCACTGGAAGCATCACGCAGTAGCTCGTAGGGGTGCCAATTACGATAAGGATTATTGCCAAAAACTTTTTCATAACGAAACTTGGCTCACCTTGTTGGGAATTGCAATGCATTTACCGCTGCTATATGTTTGCCTTCCCTTTGCCTCCACAACAATAGTATACGCTATGTGCTATATGGTGTTACACAGAAAGACGCATCAGCATGTTGAATTCTTTAAGAAGTGGATGCCATGGCACTACGAACACCATATGGGCCGCAACCAGAATACTAATTGGTGCGTTGTTTGCCCCCTTATGGATCATTTAATGGGTACGAGGGAAAAATGGCTAGATAAAACATAGTTATTACACTATGGAAATCAAAAGAGGCGATTTGGTAGCCTGTTATATATCAAATACAAGCGAATGGCAGTCACTAATGGCTTGGGGTCTAGTGCTGGAGATCAATGAAAATCTTGGGGATGTCCTCATTTTGGATAATAGTGGCAATTCACGATGGTGGCCACAGAAACGCTGGCGCACCATCTCTTCAAAAAAAAACATAAAAAACCTTGACATTGAGATCAAATTAGCGTAATATAGTATTATAACTTAGAGAGAAAAGTATGGATTGGTTTACATTATTTTTATTGTATTGTTTTATATCTCCAATCGTTGTATCGACGATCAATGGGTTCCTCATTACCGAAAAATATAGACTAGGATACAAGGCGTGGAAAAGGGCGTGTAAGGAGCTGGACGATGATTAGCTTTGAGGCAATTTTGTATATCGTGTTGATTGTATCGGCAAGTCTCTATATGAGAAACCGGATCCGAGCAGCCGTCATACAGATAAGAATTGAAGACGCTCTGAGAGAATCAATCAGAGAGGCAAAACAGAAAAGAAAGATAGATGAACTCTACGGTAGAGATAGGAGACAGCAGTGATAGATTTTATTGTAAATGTAGCGTCATTATCAATAGCCATTTTTGTAGGATCGGTTGCATATGATTGCTGGAGAAAGAAGAATTTATGATTCTAAGAGTAAAGAGATTAATCATGGAATCCGTGCCTTATGAACCAGGAAGACCTACAGATGGTGACACTTTGTTTGGGCACGTTAGCAGTTATTGTGATGAATTGGGGTTCATGTTGACCGACCCAGTTTTTAGAAATGCGATAAAAGAGCTGCACAACGAGCAGTGCATCTATCGCTTCAACGACAAAGATATTAGACCAACACAATACGGTCTCAACAAATACCGGTGACAAAATGACAGAAGCGCGCATTGCCATGAGCCGCGGCTTTACTTGTGGTTCATTTGATCTGCTTCACGCAGGCCATATACTAATGCTTAAGGAGGCTAAGTCTGTGTGTGATTACTTAATTGTTGGATTACAGACTGACCCCTCAATGGACAGAGACTATAAGAATAGGCCCATCCAGTCCATCCGCGAGCGAATGATTCAAATTAGTGCAGTGAAGTACGTTGATGAAGTCATGGTTTATGAGACTGAGGAGGAGCTTTACAAGCTACTATCCGACCTCAAGCCTGACATCAGAATTCTCGGCGCAGACCATGAGGGAAAAGAATTTACTGGACATGATCTAGAAATTGAGTTATACTTTAATAGTAGGAATCATAAATGGTCTTCCTCAGAATTGAGAAAAAGGATAGCCGAGCATGAAAATAGGTGATTTGGTGAAGAAGAAGTATAAACCAGGTATTGTAACCGAAGGTCTGGTTGGTGTCGTGGTGTACGCAAACACTTGGCAACGAGTAGACGGAACGTTCGAGACCCCATCTGTTAGAGTCCAATGGCCGGGTGATTATGGCACATTTTGGACCACCTCAGATAGTTTAGAAATAGTGAGTAAAGCGTGACAATATACAAATTATCCTACAGGATTGACAAAGGCCCGCAACAGCATATCTATGCACTGAAGAAGATCTGCGCCAAAAAGAAGAAAAACTTAGAGCAAGAATATGGCGAAAGAATAAAATTCTCAAGGATTTCAGCACCATAGGGCACCTGGGTCGCTGGCGCAATGGTAGCGCATCGGACTTTTAATCCGCTGGTTCCGAGTTCGAGTCTCGGGCGACCCACTATGCGAGAATAGCTCAACTGGTAGAGCGCGACGTTGCCAACGTCGAGGTTGTGGGTTCGAGTCCCATTTCTCGCTCAATTTCGGGGTGTAGCGCAGCCTGGTAGCGCATTTGGTTTGGGACCAAAGGGTCGGGGGTTCAAATCCTCCCACCCCGATATTTTTTATTTGACATTTGTCTATGCTTGTGATAAGATATATATATCACAATCAAGAAAGAGAGAGATAATGACTTCCAACAGAGATATTGAAAAGCTTTTTGAGCAATGGAACCCAAATAACATCCGAGCCGGCGACAGAGTGAGAGTGAGGCTGCATGAAGTTTCATACCAAGCCCGAGTCGTCGGCCTGGACCTGGATGTGAAAAATAAAAAGGTATATGCTAATCTTAGACTGATGGATAACACCAAGAGGTTCCCTTCAAAGGTGGATGTTGCAGACTGTACCCCAACATCTAGTCCGACCTACCCCGGCCACTACAACAATGGTTGAGAACATGAGCACATATAAAATTGTTTTCCGAGCTGAGTCACTTGCAAAAACATTTACTTTGACTGTTGACAAGCTAACATTCGAGGAGGCCGCCCAATCCGCCTACCTCGAAAAGAGTAAACTTGGCTTTGAATATAGAATAGTCTCGATTAGAGACATGGGAGTATAACATGGAAATTAAATCAATGGCGCACATCCGCCGCATCGCTCGTCACCTTGTGGAATTTCCGAAACCGGAGACAACAAAAATCTTGACATCTTTACCAAGTGATGATAGAATAAAGGTGTTAGAAGAAATCAAGAGACTAAAAGATGCTAAGAAAAAGAGTTCTTGACATTGTTTGTATTGCCGCAGGAGCGGCACTTATCGCAGCTGTCTATGCTGCACCCTTGTTCGTGAAAGGAACAAAGTAATGGAAAAAGTAGTGAACAGTCTAGTACCTGATTTTTGGAGTGCCGGAAATCCGGTCAGCAACCACGCGGGCACATTCTGGACAGATGGACAGAAGCTGTACTCTTACAAGCTAATGATTGGTGACACTTGTCAAAAAACGGGTATGAAAGTTCTCCGCGACCATACAGCCAGAGGCAAGTGGGGTTACAGCTCACAGACCACAAGTGTGCATGTGGGGAGATCTCGTGTTTTTGCAGACATTATTGATTAATATACTTGACACGTATCAAGGCGTGTTTATTATATCTATGTGGTAAGTCGCTTCGGGACTTACCACTAAACGCAACTTGCTATAATAGGAGGAAATAACAATGAACGCAATTGCAATCCATCGACCCGGACTATTGGGTCACAAAGTAATAAACGAAGTTTTCGATAACTTTTTCAGTGATTTTCCGAATCACTTAAAAGCATCGACACAGGGCTATCCCGTCGCCGACATCTATCGAGACGACGATGGTTCCACGGTGCTTGAATTTGCCCTTGCGGGTTTCAAGCGAGGCGAGCTGAATATAGATGTTCAAACAGCCAAGAGAACGATCACAATCACGGGTACTGCCAATGAGGAAAACACAAAACGATCTCGTATCGCCAGAAGAAACTTCAGCAAGACCTATGTGAATTATGATGACAACCTCGACCTATCAAATGCCAAGGCCTCGTTTGAAGACGGCCTTCTTGCCGTACGCGTCCCCCAACGCCCAGAAGTCCAGCCACTCTCAATCAGTATTGACTAGGCCAAAGGCACGTCTGAAAAAAGCTTCAGACGTGCCAGTTTTTTCTTGACAATCCTCTAAATGTTTGATATTATTATAATATAGACAATCGAGGAACATCTAGATGCCCAAATATAATCACGCCTTCTCAATCGGCTTCTCTCTTGAGAGCGACCTCACAACAGATGAATACTACGAATACATGAGAACGAAGAAGGGCCTGTCTGAATTAGCAGCACATCTTATTCGGCGCGCCATGTTTGTCATCGAGGATGAAGAGTTCGAGGCATACAGTCTTTTCGACACATACAGAGTGGATAATACACTATGAAGCAAGTCAATATTGATGAAACTATCGCAGAAGTGCTAAACATAAACGCAATCATTGTACTTCTCAATCACAAGTTCGCTGTAAACTGTGACAACCATGATAAGGCAGAAGTCTTGACAGAAGTTCTAAATGATGTTAAACTACTACTAACACCAACGGCAAATGCGGAGATACACTAATGAGTCCCACCTGTATTGAATGCAGCGAAGATTACAGCCCAAAGAGAGCAGAGCTTGGCTATCGAACCTGCTTAGATTGCGGAGGCAAGATTGCAGACATTGAGGTTGCACGCAAAGCAAGATGCTCTGCGCCTGCTTACAACAAGGGTGCATACCAGTATATTGGCACGGTGCAGACAGCGAGGAGCGTAGGCCGATGAAGGTTGGTGATCTGGTTATGCTTTCTGCATCAGGAAAAAAACTGAAAAGGTGCAAGTGGGTTGAGGCCGGCGATATTGGAATTGTCAAAAGCTTTGGAAGTCTACCTCATAAATATAAGGTCGCGTGGATGAAAAGCCGCGCAAACACCAAGGGGCACCCAACCGACCACTGGATATACTTTAGCACTCTCTTTGAAAGAAGAGATTTGAAGTTTGCCTACAGAAAGAGAAGATAATATGAGATTGATTTTTGTTGTAGTTTTTAGTTTACTCTTGCTGACTGGCTGCCCAATAGAGGACAGCCCTAATTGTCAAAAGGCGATGGTGTGTGAAGACCAACTAGAGAGCGACTGCCAAAAAAACGAGTGCGGAGAAACATGCAATTATTATCGCACAGAATGGTGCTGGGAGGAGTGTAGAAATGAAGAAGGGTGACTTGGTAAAGTATGGCTACACGAAAAATCCCGATGGATCCCAGTTCCGCCATGATGAAGATTCTCCAGTATACGGGACAATAATATATGTGAATGAAGCTGGAGGGACACTTAAGGTTTTGGACCAGCACGGCAAAACTGATTGGTTCGTAACAAGTTATTGTGAGGTTATCAGTGAAAGTCGGTGATTTGGTGAAGGTTAGTTTCTATGGTTTTGAAGGAGACCACTACGGAGTCCTGCTTCCCTTTGACCCCCTAGCAGGCGGCACAGAATATGGACCACTAGCCTACGGACACTGGAGTATACTATACAACGACGGGGCGCACGAGTCCTACCACAAAGATTCTTTCGATCCAGAACAGGGTGAAATGACAGTGGAGGTTATCAGTGAAAGTCGGTGATTTGGTAAGAGACAATCATCCAAGCCGCCGCAAGTGTGCTGAAAGAATTGGTGTGCTTGTTGAGAATGTCGGACACAACAGGGGCTTGGGTTGCACTAATAAGGTATTCAAGGTCTTGTGGCGCAACGGTACCGTTGGAAATAATGTTTGGGATTATGACCTAAAAATCATAAAAAGTCCTTGACTTTCAGTAGTTTAGCTGCTATACTATAAGAGTAGAAACAATCAAGAAAGGTTATTTTCTATGGCTGGTAAAGCAAGAATGAGATTTATCGCGAGGTCCAACCGGCTTCGCTTCGATCGTGACAGTGGACACTATGCAGGACAAGCTATTTATGGTGTTGACTGTATCTATTGTCACGACTATTTCCCCAATGTAAAGAAGCCAGAGTTTGGTGGTCATGTGTGTAGGAGTTGTAAGTAGTGGGTTATCGTAGCGATGTGGGCTTTGCCTGCTCACCAATGGTAAAACAAATTATTGAACAAGTGTGTGAGTGGAATTCAGAATTCAAAGAATTGATTAGTTATGCGCACGACCACTCAGGCGACGATACGGGCCGCTGGTTTTGGGCTGACGTCAAATGGTACGAAAGCCATCCTGACGTCCAAATTATGGAGAACCTAATGATAGTTCTTGATAATAGCGAGCTGTATGAGGAGTATGGTCTAATTCGCCTGGGCGAAGAGGTTGATGACGTTGAAACCAAAGGTACCCCATACGAGTTTGACATGTATGTAAACAGGAGCATTGAGTTATGAAATTTCAGGTCGGACAAACAGTCATTGGTGAGATCTCCGGTCTGGACCGCAAACACCTTGTTGGAGTTGTTATTGCACAGCGCAATTTCGACGCCGGACCCGCACCGGCGCTCAATTTGTTGAAAGTCAGATTCCAGAATTCAAACTCAACCACAGGTATCTATCTCTCAACAGACTATGAGACAAGACTACTAAATGATAACTCGCCAGCACCTCATATGATACGATTGTTGGAGAAATAATCGACCATCTCGCGGTATTTTTTTCTTGACCTGACGGTCAAGATAGGATATAATGTATATACAACAATTGAGAAAGGCAAGATATGAGCATCTTGTATAGAAATTGGGTAGTCCACAATCTTGTTGGGCACCCTTTGAGTGAGGTAGTGTTCTGGTGCTTGCGGCCATTTGTAAGTTTGGCAAAAGCAGAGAGACTATCAGGCGAATTTCATGACCTAACAATCCCCAACCATAAACCAGGAACAGGACGAGGATAAAAAAATGATGCTAGAAACACTTACAGGCGACTACGTTGATGTCACAAGAACATATTTGGAAAACGCACGCCGGCACCAGCTTGTCGAATTTCTGGAGATGCGAGGAACCGCCTGCTATGATGATGAATCAACAGAGTTACTTCGCGAAGCGGCACTTGACGATTGGGACGGCGAGAACATCGACTTGGACTTGGTTTACAGTGCGGACCCAATGTAATGGAACCATGGAGGCCAGCGAAGCATGAGTGGTGCCGCATATCATTCAGTAATTTGGGAGGTAGAAAACCTCACCATCCCAACGGCCTATTCGGTTTGATATTGAGAGCATCTAAAAGAACGGATTCATTCGTCAGCACCAGCGGCCGCACATGCTCGTTGGCGAATATCACACCTGGTGAAGTGTGGAAAATATTGACATCCGATGGATTAGTCCACCATTGGCACGAATCACATTTGAGACCGTTGAAATAAAAATGCACTGACCCCTAAGAAAGTTCTTGACAAATGCCTCAAAATTTGACATAATACTTGTATAGATAGTGGAGATGGAGGACAAACTATGAACCTAGAAACCCTAGCCGAAAAATATACTTATGAGGAGCTAGCCGGCGCACTATATTTGAAGGGCGAGACAGATGGCTATCCGAAAGTGACAGATAAGACTAAGTGGCGCGAACCAGTCATTGCCGAAAAACTCGGTCACATCGCGCATAAAAAGATTTCTGCTGGCAAAGATAGTGAAAAGTATGGTTCAGACGCCCATGATCTCAAAGCAAACATATATGCTGAGTACAAGACCAGGGCCCTTGATGATAAAGACCTTGACGTGCTATTTCAGAGACCAACCAAGAGTGGCAGAGCTAGGACTGCGACATTCAAGGTCCGAGGAATATACAACGGGGCCTATACACAAGAAGCTATAGATTCATATAGTGGCATAGATCACTATTTTGGCTTGTTTTACAAAGAACAGTGTATACTTATCATAAAGCCGAAGACAAATGAGGTAATCAGCCAATTAACGGAGGGTTTTGTCAGGCAGCAACTCCGGGGTGGAACGACCAATCTCAACAAAGTAGAAATTCCATTAGATCTTAAAAACTTGTATTCCATTGTATACAAGAACGACACTTTCTTCGAGAAATATGATGAAAAAAAAATGTACTCTTAGTGAAGAAAGTTCTTGACTTTTGGTTAAAACCTTGATAGAATGTATATACAAACAATGAGGGATTAACCAAAACGAAAGGATCTCATTATGAAGTGGTTGTTCAAGTTAGAGCGCGATGTTGAATTAGGAATGCCGACTGCATGGTCTGGTTTTGTCATGGCTGACAATAAGAATGAAGCACATAAGGCTATTTTAGCAAAGCTGAACGTGGATATGATGCCAACCAATACGCTTGTTACTACACAAGCGGACATTGTAGCGGGCAAATCCCCACGCAAGTTGCGTAGACAAGCCGCACAACGCCCAGCACCTAAGCAGGTAAAGGCCTTCGAAGATGTTGGTATGACTTTCGACCAAGCCAATGACTTACTCAAGAAGTTTGGATTGAAGCGATGAAGTTGTGGAGAACATTGAAGGGTAAACTAATGATGACATTTCCATACCTCGTGTTTTTGGGTCAATCTCGGGAATGGGGTTGTTCCTATAGGAAGTATAGTCTGGTTTTGTCGAGTGACACGACAACGCCCTACAGCATCTTGCACATGGGCCCATTCGAGTTCTTCATTCGACCTAAGTCGAGAGCGATAGATTGGTTCTAGTAATCATCAGTATTTGGATTGCACTTTGGGCAATCGCGGAGCTTTGACGATGCTAATCGCCGGTATTTTTTTTCAGTAAAGGACTATAATGAGAGAGTTTGTGTTAGTTGCAGTAGGTTTCGTGTTGGGTGATGCTATTGGTATCACTGGAATCATGGACATTGGCACCAGAGTTGTCGGCCTGTTTGGTTGAATTTATTTTGTGATTTAGGTCACTTTTTTCTTGACATACCCCAAGATTTAGGGTATAATATATATATTGAGAATGAGGGAAGGCCCTTTATTCCAATAAACGAGTAACCTTGAAAGGGTTCAAACATGAAGCGCGTAGTAAGCAATATCCAAAACCTTGGTTTCACCATTATGAATGCACCATCGAACGATAAGAAGGTTCGTTCTGGCGGCGTGATGATCGATCAGACGCTTGTCAATGGCCAATCGGAAGGTGTGTCCATTCGCCTTATCAACGGGTCTAAGAAGACAGCCGCCATCAAGTTGGACAAGCCAGCCTTGCGCGACCTGCTGACGGCGGTCAATGAGATCCTAGCATCCGAGGAGGCATAGACACTTGTTTAGCATCCAACCGTTGCGGAGAACAAGAGAGATAAGTTATTTGGCTAACAGAGCCACAAGCCGCTTGACCAAGGCCAAGCTAAACAGAAAGTACTCGGAGGATAGAAAGTAAATATGTTTGTTCAGAGTAAAGTAGAGACAGTTCACAACAATAAGAATGGTGTAGCTATTCAGCAACGTCGTGGTGGCAATGAAACACTTGTTCAATGGGAGAACGGTAGACAGCACTGGGTGCACACTACTGACTTACAGGGAGAGGTAAAACTAATCGGTGAAGGAGTATCACACAGTGACTATTAGAAAGGGTCATTACCTTAAGGTTGTTCTTGGTGCACCCAATGGCTAGGAAGAAGAAGACCGTAAGTAGCAGTTGGTATAAAACAAAGAAGAAAGGTTAGCAAAAAAGTCGTAGCCCCTAAAAAAATGCTCTCTTACCTAACACCCATAATGCAAAAAAGTGTTATACGGTGGGAGAAAATGCTATTGAGTGGGGTTAGACTTAGTACATACACAACGTATTGTCAATGTAAAAAAGCTAACAGTTAGGAAAAGCACACTATGTCATGCGGCTATCTACTTGATATTATTCCGCTTATTCGAGAAGGATATATGACTTGGTCCGGTGATATGATCCATATGTATTATACTTGCGTGATCTTAGCCTAGCAAGTGTGCATTTTCTAACGGCCTTGCAGAGTAGGGCAAGGTAGTAGGTATACCCACAGGTAAGATAAGGTAGTCGAGTGTAGGTCCGAGGTGAAAACCAGCTGCCTACCCTTCTTACAAACTCTTACCTGTGGGTGGATGTAGGACATGTAGGGAAATGTAGGCGGAGAAGGTAAATGAAAAGGCCCTTTGAAGGGCCCTGATTAAAAAGGTAGGACGATATAGACTAATAAGCACAGGACTACACCAACGGTGAACCCTCGCTCTAAATCATTCATAGCTTACTCGCAATAGTTATATGACCGGCAATGGGTCAAATGGGCTTCAGGTATATCATAAGACTGAACACAATCTGAGCTATCCTCATGACTGGGGCATAGCCTATGCTCGACTGAATAATCAAAGCAGACGAATTCCGTCTTGATATATCCAGGACTACTAGCCCAGCATCGGCTAGGGTCATCTAGCTCATGACCACAACCGACGGCAAGGGCTGCTATAATAAGAAATATCCAGTTCACCGGGTTATCCCTTCTTTTTGGTTTTGGCCCATGAACGGTTAACACAAGGTTTTCTGGTACGTGTCGTGACGCGTGACATATATAAGATCCTAATCTTCTAAGCATGACCAATCGTACGAGACTGGCATATATTCAGTTATATAAAGTATAAGTAAGGGTACAATAATAAAATCCACGTTCTATCCTTTTTCGGTCGCGTGTGGCTAAAATAATCCAACGGATCAGAGTCCGCCCGGCTTCCTGTTTTGTTAACGGGCCCGTAGGCCTAGGGACTAGAAGTCCCCATCGGTCTTTAGGACTTCACCTAGTGCTTCAGCGAGGTCGAGGATAGCGCCTCGATCCAGCTTGACAGCGGCAGACTTGCGGCCGCCATTGATCAGCCTCACCGATACGGTTGCAGACTTGCCATTGAGAATGGTCTGGTCGATTGTGACCCCGGCCTTATTATCCTCGGTCGTAACCATCATTGCCAAGTTAATAATATTATTCTTTTGTCGCTTCAATGCCATGATAGACACTCCTGTATTGTGGGCCTGAATCCAGCGCCCTAGTAAATCGGCGGCGAGAAAACCATTTCTCTCGCCCCTTGATATGTATATATTATACCATAAGATCCGCGAACAGTCCACTTTCTTGTTGCATGTCCTTGAAATCATTGAGGAAATCCGTTCGACCATAGAAATCAAAACGTGACCGTGAAAACCCTAATGATTCTAAATACTTAGAATACCTACACGTCATGAAACGTAGGTAAAGGTGGACGCTATACCTACACATGCCTACATGTATCTCAACTTTTTTTCTTTTTTTTTCTTTTTTTTTCATTTTATTTTTATTTTATTTTGTACTACATCTACCTACACCTAACGACATAGGTGCCAATGTATTATAGTGTGCTAATAGGTGCTACTAGTAGACAAAGGTGTACACATAACTTACAATGTAGGCAAAGGTAAACAAATATAAACAACAGACTTACATGTGCGACAGGGTGCTACCTCCCCCCCCGCCCCCCTACAGTGTAGCCGAATGTAAGTCCCATACGTACATGTAGGGTGATGTGCGCCCTGATACACGCGCTACACACACGGAAAATTTCGAGATTTTGGTACTACTTACTATACTACACTATTTATTAGGTAAACAGTTACGAGGTACCCCATGAAAATTTCTAAAAAATATTTACAAAAAATTATAAAAGAGGAAGTGTCGAGATACGACATGCCGCGCGCCGTACGGGGGAAAATCAGCTCGAAGGCCCACAAACTTAACGCTGCGTTTCGAAGCGTTTTTAACGACTTCAGTGGCCATTCAGATAACAGGGCCCTAAACCCTAATTTCCATCGGAAAAAAATTGAGAGACTGTTTGGAGGAGCAAAGAAGATTGTATCGGGCGTTCTTCCTAATGATGCTAGCCTTCAACGGTGGGTGCAAGACTGGGAAGAGTGGCATTTGCAGCCACAAGGACCCGAAGCACAGACCAATTGGTCTGTCTGGCTGGGAATGACGTCAGAAAAAGCCACCTGGCAACTCCTAAAAGCTTTCAGAGATGAGTTCGAAGCTTTGAGAGAAGGATAAACAATAAAGGAAGTAAGACACTCATGAAAATTTCAAAAAAATATTTACAAGAAGTGATAAAAGAAGAAGTACAGGCTGCAATTCTAGAGCAAGGAAAGTCGCCTGCAGCGATGGAATGGCTAACAAAGTACCCACAAGCTGTGCAGCTTGTGTACAAGAACAGAGAAAAGCTTGGGTTCTCTAATAGTGATGATCATCAGGCTATAGCAGACTTTTTAGCTGGGAAGTCAGGGTTGGTAGTAACTGGAAACAGAAAAAGACTAGCAAACTCCTTTCTATATTCATATGAGAACGAGCGATCAGGGTTCCTAAACTATGTAAAAGATGTTAAGACCAGTCAAGAGAAGGAAGATGCTGCAGCTCGGAGCCGGGTTGGGGATGTTCCAACACAGGCTGACATGGATCAAGCCGCTATGAGCGCGCAGGATCGAGAGTCTTCTAGACCAAAAAAGATTGAGGTTGTTCTTTCAAGGCAAGGACTTCTTCGTGGAGATGACCCACTCCAAGGTGCTAGGAGAAAAGCCGCCGAAAAGGCAAACCTAACGCTGCCCCAATATACTCAGCAGTACACAGACAAGATCATAACAAAAACACAAGGTACTGGTGCATTCACTGTGGACGTGAAGACTCTAGTCGCAAAAAGAAAGGGCCCATAAAGCATAAAAGAGGAGAAGCAAGACAGCATGAAAATTTCCAAAAAAAAAATATTGGAGATCATAAAAGAAGAAGTAAGCGATGTTAACATCAGTAATGAATCGGGGACAACCAGCGAACTCGCGTATACAAACCTCTTGAGCAAGAAAAATCCAAATGGAAGTCGCGCGGCGCTCAGTCGCCTTATGAAATTAGATGTAAAAGTACAATACTTAGATCAAGAGCTAAAAAAGCTAAAAAACAATACAATGAACAAAGTAGATGCAGCGGCAGAGCTTATGCCGCGGCTTGAAGAAACAGGAGAAAAAGACAACATGAAAATTTCCAAGAAAAAATTGCAAAGGCTTATAAAGGAAGAATTGCAAAAAACTTTGCAAGAGCAGCCGTCTTTCTCGGCGCGCAGCGCGCTTCGAAGGCGCAAAACGAACAAACGCACTGTGGGCTCGACGGGGTACCCAATCAAACAGCCAAACCGCGGCCGCCTGGTCAATCGACTTGCACAGATAGTCCGTGAGTTGAGCCAGATTGGTGCTAGTCTTGTTGACTACGAGGAGATAGTGAGCCCTGACACCGGTGCAGGCCCTGCGGTTGGTGAGGGCCTGATCGGCCGCCAGGTTGAAACCCTCGCGAGTCAGCTTGGAGAGCTTGTCAACAAGGCGCCCGGTTGATCATAAATCATAAAAAGTAGAAGGAGAATCATATGAAGATTTCAAAAAAATATCTACAACAAATTATAAAGGAAGAATTGCAAAAAGCTTTGCAAGAGCAAATAATGGGCGGCACAGAAGGTGACATTGAATCGGTCCAAAGATATCATGAACTGGCCGAAAGGGTTATAGTTATGCTGGGTGAGTTGGGCAAGGCCTATGGCGATGCTCACCCCCAAGATGGGGGCGGCAATTATACTTTTGGGCCATACCTTGGTATGGCCCAAGACATTCGTAAAATGATTGCGCCGGCATAAGGAAGTAATATGTGCATAATATGTGTAGATTTAGATAAAGGCAAGCTTACCCCATGGGAAGCTGCCAAAAACCGTCGAGAAATGGTCGATATTCTCGATAAAGAGCATCTTGATGATTTGGACAAAAAAATAACGGCTAGTTTGACTGAATATTTAGAAGACCTTAAGTGTCGATTTGAAGAGCTTGGAATATGCGATCACTAATATTTTCTCTGCTTTCCTTATTCATGCTCTCTTGCGCCGCTGGACCACCAACTCAGACCGGCAATACTCAAGTCGTTGTCCACTATGAAGGCAAGGAAGTCTATCGAAAGAACTCTAAGTATATTGGCGAATACCAAATAAGAGCTCTTATAGATCGAGGAAAGCCTTTTGTGGTGATTTTTTCAGCTGACTGGTGTGATGGATGCACCCTAACCCGTGGGGCCCTTCAGAGAGCTAAACTCAAAACAAAGGTTTATTATCTAAACATTGACGAGCCTTGGGTGCAGAGACTAGCCTCAGTAGCAGGTATAAAGCAAGTCCCTACCATGCTACATTTAGATAAGAATGGCAATGTTGTTGATAGTAGAGTGGGTCCTGGAGCTATTGTTGTCTATTTATTAGTAAGGTATTAGGTTATTACACCTTTACTGTAGAAAAAAAATACCGAAGAAAAAAATGCTGCCGATAAAAATAAAAAATAAAAAAATTAACGTCGAATTGGCGAAAACTCATCTCGATCATCTAAAAGGGCTTTCATTTAGAGACCACCTTCCCCAAGATCAAGGCATGTTGTTTTGCTATGAGAAGCCACAAAAGATGAGTTATTGGATGAAGGACACTTATATTCCTCTCTCTATAGCATTTATCTCCTCTGACGGCAAGATATCTCAAATAGAAGATATGGAACCAGGAGAAGGAAATGGCGCCCAATCAGCCACCCCCTGTCAATACGCTCTTGAGGCAAACAAGGGGTGGTTTGCCAAAAATGATATCCGTGCTGGAGATTCTGTTGATTTGCCTCTATTTAATATGATGGAAATTAGGAAGAAGAAAGATATGAGCAATACATCATTTTTGAATAATTATATAGAACAGAATCTGATGCAAGAGCGGAAGCTAAGTTTGGTGTCTAAACTTATGAAGTCGGCACCAGAGGCAGCGGTAAGGGCTGAAAAGACGGCCGTTGGCGTTGGGCGCGGGCTCGAAAATCAAAATCAAGCTAAAGTGGCAGCGATGGCTGCCCCACTTGTTGTGAAAATGTGGAAACAAATTGCCTCTTTTCTCGAACATACCCTAAAAAATGAAGTATTTTACAACGTCGCTTTTCGTAAGGCAGCATCAGATAACGCAAAGAAGTCTGTAGTCGCTCGAATTTTGAATTCACCTGCAAAAAAGCAATCGATCGGCGCAATAGTATCTAAATTATATAATGCTGCAGCAAAAGTTCTAGAAAGAATTGGTACCCGGGCCTTTTTGACAGTTTTTCGAGAGGCTGGAGCAAGGTTTTTTGCTAAACATTTGATGAAATTTGTTCCATGGGCGTGGATTGGTTGGACTATATGGGACTCCATCATTAAGCCATTTACATCGAGTGGTAAGTACGGCGGAGTTGATATATTCGATTCAAGAGGTGATTTTTTCTTAGCTTGGACAAATCCTGCAAAGGCAACCTCTAACCCTGCAAGGAGCCCTGGACAAAGAATGCAAACCATGGCTCGCAAAGATTATGATGGCATATATTATGCCTCTGAATGGGAGATATGGCCAGAAGATATACAAATTGCCTTCTGCCAACAGAACAATAGGCAGCCAAAACTAAAAGATGGCAATTTTCCATCACAAGGCCCTACTTGTGAGGATCTTGAAATAAGAAACCCAGAAATGCTCAAGACGGCTTCCTACCCTGGAGATGCTCCTCCTATTCTAAAATCAACTGAAGAAGGGGAATCCTTTGCTATAAATTATTCTGATTCTGAAGAGATAGAAAGCAAAAGCATGGCCGAATCTTTATTTGAAAAAGATACGTTTATTCATCGCGACAAACTCAAAGCAAAGATTCGAGAGATTACACAACAAATAACCCAAGACCGCGTTCACCAAAAGAAGATTCAAAGAAAATTATGGGAAATTGTAACCCACGGTGGGAAAGTGCCAAATGGAATGGGAATGAGAGAGAGTATCATGGCCAATGCAGCCAAAGGAATATTATCTAGACTTAACCACGGGAAACTGCTCTAATAAACCTTGGCTTTGTTAAAAACTTTCTACTATTTATTGTATAATAATGTTTTGTAAGTAGGGAGACCCCACATGTCCGCACCAAAATCCAACACCTATATAGAATCAGTAATTTTAGAAGAAATAGACAAAATCCTGCTGAAAGAAAATCCGGGCGAGGAACCAGTGAAGATAGTTGATCACCATCTTGACGCATTGAAGTCTGCAGGCGCCGAAGATATTTTTCATAAAAACGCCAGATTCGACCCGAATAATAATCTTCAAATTTCAAAATTATTCAAAACTCTTGGTAAAACCTATCTTTTTTATACAGATCCCCTGAGGCTAGCTCCTCTTACTATTGCACAACAGCTTGAAGGAGATTTTGAGCATATAGAAAAATATAGCCAAAAAGAAGGATACTCGAGGATAAGTGCACTCATAATTCACAAAATGAAAAGAAATTTCGTCGCAAAGATTGAAGAAAAATTCTTCGCGGCGAATGGATTTTGGAAAGAAACCGGCTTGTGGCTCGAAAAGCCTGATGAGGTAACTGTTGCAAAACCGGGTCAGGGCGACAGATATGATAAACTTGCGAGCATGATCGCCAAACCGAGTGGCCCCGGCAACACCGGCAGCACGCAGACAGTGCTACGCTATCTTAGAAAAAATAATAACGGCCAATACAAGTTCTCAAGATATCGCTCCAAGGTGGAAAAACGTGCCTTGAACATCAACTTTTGGCATAAATTCTTCAACAGTCTCCTCACCATCGCTGCAGCGGCAGTCCAAGAGCAAGGCGATAAAAAGCTATATGCTTTAGACAAGGAAGCTTTTCTAAAAGCTGGCATGCCAAAGCAAGTATTTAACCAGGCCTTCTGGCCAGCAATTGCTGGATCTTTAGGCGATGACCGGATGCCAAACCGAGCAAACAACGGCCGCAGAATTATATTGAAAGCGCTCTGGGACTCCCTTAGGAGTCCAGTTAGTCTCAAGCAAGACACTTGGAACGCGTTGAATGCGCCGGCTGCAAAAGCACCTGGTACAAAGGGCACAGATCTACCACCAGAAGTTACATCAGCCATAGTAAAGGGTACGGGTACAGAGCCCAAGAAAGCACCGCAAGAAGAGGCACCTAACGACACCGTTACACGCTTGCCAATGGATCAGCTAAAGGGTTTTACAAAGAAACCATTTTGGTGCCCGAGTAATCCGAAGAAAGGTCACGAAAAAGCCTTTTGCAGTAATAACACACTGTGGGCAAAGGAAGAACTAAATCGCAGCTTATATAAGAAAATCCTCAACCAGCTTCCTAAAACTTTAGAAGAACATAGGACTTCAATCAACGAGCAAAAAGATATCAATACACAGGATGACTTACGGGCCAATATTAGAGCATACCTGCAGCAGCGCAAAAAGGCCGGTGATAATGTGGCCAAACAAGAAGAACTTTTAGACCAGAGAATCGAATTTTTTAATAACTTAGCCAAAAGAAAAAAAATCGATGTAGAGAGTGCTTATACTGACCTGCCGGTGGCTGGCGATGCAAAAGCAAGGGGATATTCCGGATTATCCTTAAAAGCGTTTGGGAGCACAGCAAAAAGCGCTTTCAAAAGAATGGGGAGTGCACTTGGGCTTGGCAGCAGCAAAGGTGAGAAAGTGCCCTTGCCTCCCAAGCCTACTGGCAGCGAACTTGTCAATCTTACATTTCAATGTAAAGGTGGGTCGAAGGACACACCATTTGGCAAAGAAGTGTGCAAGGATGAAAAACTGAAAGCGCTTGATGCAAGGCACAATCAACTCTTTAAAGCAATGAGATCTTATGGGATCCCGAAATCGGTACTGGCAGCTAATAAGGAGTTTAACAGGGGTAAGGCCAATCTGGATCCAATGGACAGACCTACGGTATTTCGATACCTTATGACTTACATTACAAAGTTAGAAGAAGAGGTGTGGCCACAGGTCACATCCGGTGGCAAGAAGTCCGCTACAGGGAGATCTCGCAGTGGATCCAGATCTGGAGGCCGTTCAGGCAGCCGCAGAAGTTCCGGGGGCCGCGGCGTGGGGGGCAATACCCGTTACCAGCAAAAGTTGCTCCAAGGGCTAAAGGATGGACCTAAGACAATCAAAGACCTTCAGGCCGGCCTAAAACAATACTTTCTAAAATCTGAATTAACATTCAACAAGGCTGGAGAGCCTGATGGTAAGGTCGGCGGTGAAACAAAGACTGCCATTAAGCAATTGCAAAAACAATTGGTTACCATGAACGCTTTACCAAAAATAGACCCTGACACTAAAAGATCTTCTGTTGATGGTTTATACGGAGAAAAAACACACGAAGCCTCACGCAAAGCGAAAGTTGGGATATTCTTTCAGGATGCTAAAGCAAAAGTTTCAGATAACCCTGTCGATCAAGCAAGAGCAATGGTCCAAGCGAGTGCCAATTATAAGAAAGCAGAGATAGATTATAAGGCAAACAAAAAGGCTATGCAGCCAATGATTGATAAGATCAGAAAGAACGAAGTAGAAGGTACCTTTAAAAAATTCGATTCAATGGGCAAGAAATACTGGCTATACGCTGTACCTGGTAGGGATGAGCCTTATATCGACTACAATCATATTGGAAAATACCCCGGCACCAGTGATATGGCCCACAAGCTCTACTTGCTTAAGCAAGCCGGCGAACACTCAGTTACAAAAGAAAGCAAACAAGTGAACAATCTTATAAACATTATCAACCAAGAAATCGATAATATTTTGTTTGAGCAAAAAAGAGGGAAGAAGAGAAGAAAGTATGCTCGCGGATTCAAAGGAAGAATTCAGAGACAACAGGTGTTGCTCAAAAGCATAAATAGAGGCAGCGGCGAAGAGATTACTATGACGGATATACAGTTTGCTTTGGCAAAAAAATATCCAAAATTTGAGGCCGCCCTAAAAAAGAAAGGTGGACTAGGTGACTACAATAGGCTAACAATGCGAGCTATTATGAAATTCCAAAAAGAATACAGAAAGCAGCTTGGACAGAAGAGCAAGTTCAATCCAAAGGGTGGGGCCAAGATTGATGGCCTAGTTGGCCCAAACACTTTCGGTGTCATGACAAAAGTTTTCCCTAAACTAAGAAAACTTGGAGACCAGAAAGGTATGACAGTTTCTGATGACAAATCAGTGCTGGATGCTCTCGATAAGATTGGTGGGGCAAAGCCTGGTAAGGCGCGCCTGCAGGCTTATATGAAGATGGTTATGGATAATCCTAAGCAATTTTATAAGATCTATGTGCAACTAAGTAAAGAGCGCAAAAAGTATACAAAAGCAACAGACGCAGAGCGGCAAGAGGTCTGGGATCTTGAGAAGAGCCCCGAGGCAGATGAGAGAGAATTGGCTGCTATAAAGGCAACGAATGAACAAAATACGCCACTGATGCAGGATATAGCTAGTGCCGCGGCTGACACAAAGCAGAAATTCGACCCGGCAAGAGAGACGGCTAATGCAAGATCGACACGAAAACGTGATGAGTATTTCAGTGCCCTAGTAAAAGCATATTACATGGCTGTAGACTTATGTTTCAAAAGGCCAAAAACGATATGTCGTGGTACGGGAAGATCTTGAAACTTGTTAGATCAATGCCTCAAGGGGCTGACCAACAAATTACAATGCGCCTTTACAACCGAGCTGTTGAGAATGCCCGAAAGTCAACTGATCAGACAGGTAAAAAAGGCGAGGGATTTTCTGGCTTTTCGGACAAGTTGATCGCTGCGTACGCTGCAGGCTTTTATAAAGAAATGAAGGGTATAGGCTCAGGTAAGGCTGGCAAGATCCTCAAAAAGCTTTTATATGGCACAGACGGTGGTGAAATGGTACTGCAGAGAATAAACAAAGCTTATGGGACAAAAGAGGGTGAGACTTTCATGCAATGGATTGATGGAGAGTCAAGAATTCCTGATGCTGATAAAGAAAAACTAAGAAAAGCACTGGGTGTTCCAATGAACACAGAAGAAGACCCGGTTCAAAAAGTCCTGGACAAAAACAAAGATGCCATGGCTAAGGCTGAAAAAAGTAGGCTAGCTCAACAGAGTGGTAACGCTCAGTTGGCTGGTAAAGTGGGCGCGCCGGCCTACTTAGATGTCACAGCCAAGAGAAGGGCCGCGGCAGGGAAAAAAAATGATTTGCTGAAAAAGTATCGAGCTGCACAAAAAGCTAAAAAACCTGAAGCAGAAATCGGAAAAATAGCCATGGCTTGGCAGGCTGCAGATGCAGAGTATAAAAAAGAAGATGCGATATTTAAAGAATTAACTAAAAAGAAAAAAGAGAAATAGGAGACTAATATGTCTGTACTAACAAAAGAACAAAAGCATAAGTTTTATAAATTTATTCGAGAACAACTCGAAATTGAAAGAAAGATTTATAACAACCTTCTTGAACAAGCAGATCCGAAAAAGGACCCTAAACCCAAACCCGAAGATTGGAGAACCCAACAAAAGAAAGAACTTGACACTGAGTTTGTCGATGATAAAGGGCAGGCCTTTTCAGCTGAAGAGGCAGGCCTTTCCGCTAAAGAACTTGAAGATTTGGAAAGGGAAAGAATAAAATTCAAAACCGATAGAAATGCAACAGGTATCACAGGTTCTGGATTTTCAGAATCTGTTATTGACCTTCAGTACGATGTGTATAATGCAATGTTCTATGCGGACATAGCGAAAGATACCTATTCTCTTTTAGCTCCAAAATTTATAAAAGAGGCGGGTTCAAGACAAGGAAAAAGATTGGCCGCGGCGGCAGTAGGCTATATGGCCAAGAATGGTGTCAAAAACGTATTAGTCAAAGGTGCAATGTCCGCAGGCTTCAGAGGATTCTTAGGTGGGACTGCGACGATGTTGGGTCTAGGAGCCGGATTCCTTGGACCCTTAGTAATTGGAATTGTGGGCCCGATTGTTCTTGATGTTGCATTAGAATGGCTAATAGTCGAGAAAGATATTTTTGGGGTCCGAGGGGGATTAGCCGTAGCTAACCCTCATCGTCAAAAGTTTGAAAAAGAGCTTGACGCTATTCGTGCGGCGAACAAGAGGTATTATGCTCCAGTTGGTAAGAATTATGAAGCTGATGCTTGGGATATTTGGCCAATACCAGTACAAAATAGATGGTGTGATAAAAATAAAGGAGAAAAGCCCTACATAAGAAGAGATAAAGGTGTTCAAGCAGACGGTCCTGACTGTAGTGAGGTGAAGGAAAGCTTTGCTAGCTTATCAATAAGTTTTCCGGCAATACAAGCAGAGTTCGATATGATAGCAGATGTTTTAGGCACAACTCAAGCACAAAAAGATATGGAAAGAGATTTTCCTCACCTTTCATTCAATAAGGAAGGGCTGGACATGTCCGAGATTGCATTCAATAAAGCAGTTCAGAACGTAGATTTGTTTTCTGAAAATAAATTAGATGACATGGTTGCTGCTCTAGAAGGTCAGAGACCTGCAGAAGAGGAAGCTGAAAACCCGGTTAGCTTAAAACCTGAAGAAGAGACCGGGGTCAAGAACCTTTCCACTGATAAGAAAACTGCAGCGGCATTAGCAGCGCTTGGAGCAGCCGGAATGGTTGGCGGTGCTAAGGCCATAGCCGCGGCCCGAAGGGTTATACTTCGTAAAATCAAAGGCCATGGTCTGGAAAGAAAGCAAAGGCTAGCTGCAAGAAAAACAAAACTGACAATGATGCAGATTAGTAAAAATATGAAAGATTATTTTCCAAAAAACACGGGATCCAGACCAACAGGAGCTTATACACCAGACTTATATTATGCAATTTCAGATTTTCAAAAAAAGAATCAAGAAAAACTAAAAGAGATGGGCGTCAGGAAGCCAATTACTGGAATATATGATAGTGATACTCACAAAGTATGGTTAGAGACTCAAAAAGAAGGAGCAAAAGTTTAGTAAAATGAAAAATATATTGTGCTTTCTAGCACTTTTTGTATTCGTTGGGTGCGGGAGCAGCATAAAAACGAAAAAGTTTCAAGACTATCCACATTTTGACAAAACTGTCTTACAAAAATATCTTAAAATTCAAGAAAAATCAACTAAACTCGACTCTGCAAAAATAAAATTTTACAATTTTGATGATCTTTTAATAAATGGCCAGTACAAGAAACCACAAATGTTATATACTGACGCAAAACAAAAAGTAAGATTTGAAAGATTGTTGAAATTGAAGAAAAATTTGCTACCAAAATTAAAAAATACAGCAAACGATCCGACATTGAGGTAATATTTTAGTAAAAAAACTAATTATTTTGTTGTAATCTTTTATTATAAGGAGATTTTAGACGTTGAATAGAAAAGAAATCAAAAATTTAGTAAAAGAAGCGTTTATAGACAAGGTTTACGGAAAATACCCCTACTCTCACATGCCCGGTGACGATGAGGAGCCTAAAGCCGACTATGAAGAAGAATGGAAAAGCTTTTGTTTACACCTAGTTCGGGACCAAAGCCGCCAACAAGCAATAGAGTTGGCAAAAATTTTAGTGAAAGATCTTGAGTTGTTTGAAGACATTCTAGACGCAGCAGGACAAAACCAGTCTTTAGGGTCAGAAATCCTAAAAAAAATGCAAGATCTACAAAATCAAGATAATCTGGTGTAAAATGTCCACCCTTGACAATAAGAAGTGGTCAACGGGTTCCGGAAATTCACTAACTTTACAAGAAGTCCTAAGAAAAATTTCAGATCATCTAAAAAATAAAGACAAAAAAATATTTATCGGGTCTGATTCTCATATGACAAAAAAGAAAGTATGTTTTGTGACAACCGTGTGCCTACTTTCCGATAGAAAAGGTGGAAAATACTTTTTTTATAAAGAAAATGAAGCTTATAATGCGTTTTCAGCGATGCCAGTAAGAATTACTGAAGAAGTTAGGCGTTCTATAGAGCTTGCAGAGTATATTACAAAAAACTACAATGTTTCTTCAAACTCGATAGAACTTCACTTAGACGTTTCTCCTCTTTCGGCCAAGAATGGCACCTCAAAACTGTCAGAAATGCTCAAAGGCTACGTACAAGGCTATGGTTTTGGGTGTGTCCTAAAGCCAGATGCATGGGCAAGCCAGTCTGTTGCAGATAGGCACTCCAAATGACTGCTACTAGACGAGTTTTGAAGCCAAGTATGTACAGTGTGTCCTATCAGGATCTTTTAGACTTGTGGATTGAGACTTTACACCCTGCAGAGAACGTTGTGGCCGTTTGGGATGCCAGAAACCATATAAAATTGTTAGAAAAGGCTGGATTTGTACTAAATACCGCTGCATTTTATAATAATAAGGTGTTGACAATAGTTGTTGAAGATGTACGAGACTGTTTTTACATATCCGATGTTGTATCTGCCCATGAAGAACACCCCTATATCCAGATATACCAAGAGGGCAAGCTGCTAACTGATAATATCGAAAACTTAAGATAAAAAACACTATTTACAGTATGATAAAAGTAAAAATAAGCAAAGATTCTAAGTTTGTGGCAAAGATAGTGTTGTATGATGACAAAAAAAGAGTACTAATGCTAAAAAGATCAGAAAATCACAACAAATACCCAGGCGAATATGACCTCCCGGGGGGGCATGTGCATGTTGGAGAGTCAATGCTAGCAGGTTTAGCCCGAGAAATAGAGGAAGAGACCGGGATAACAATAAAAAAAGCAAAATTTTACAAAAAACAGGAAAATAAGTACTTTTTTTATGCAAAATACAAGAAACAAAAGATAACTCTAAGTAAAGAACACACAGAATTTGCTTTTATAGGCAAAAATAAGCTAAATAAAAGCAAAAAATTCGAGAATATAGCAATAAAAATCCTAAATAAGGTGAGTAAAAATGAAAGTAAAAGTAGATAAAGGCTATAATTTTGATAGTAATTTTATAAAAATGAAGCCTTACCTTCATAGGGACTTCTGGGATGAGAAGGTCTTACTGCCTGAAGTAGAAGAAACATTACTAAAAATAGCTAAAGATGTGTATGATTCAATGGATTTGGGAGTTCCTTATGATGATATCACTATTACAGGTTCAATTGCTAGCTTGAGCTGGCATAAAGACTCTGATATTGATCTCCACATCCTAATTGACTTCTCGAAGATAAGCAATGATTTTGAATTAGTGAAGCGCGCACTGGATCAGAGTAGAATAAACTGGAATAAGACGCATGATATCTTTATAAGAGGGCATGAAGTAGAGATATACTTCCAGGATACAAACGAAACTCACGAGTCTGACGGCGTGTGGTCACTTACTAAGAAGACCTGGGTTAAGGAGCCCAATCAAATGGAATCTTTCTATGATCTCTATACAACAGAAAAGAAAGCCGAGATGATCGCAAAAACAATTGATCACGCAGAGCAGCTTTTTGAAGAAGGCAAATATGAAGAAGCCTACAATTTATCTAATAAAGTAAAAAAGAAGGTCTCGCGAATGAGAAAAGCAGGACTAGAAGAGGAAGGTATATACTCTCCAGAAAACTTGGCCTTCAAGATGCTGAGAAATTCAAAATACCTTGAAAAGTTATCAAATTTAAAGATATCATCATATGACAAAAAGATGTCTCTAAATGAAGCCTACATAAAAGATTACTTTATAGAAAAAGATAGCAACATGGACTCAGATTATCTAGAATATGGCGACGGCGGAGGAATAGAGTCTCTATTGGACCTAGAGGCAGACGCTCCATGGGGAGACACGGAAAAACAGGATGCATGAATACATTGATCTAATATTTATTTTTATAAACTTACTGCTTTGTGGATTTTTGTTATCCAGGCAAAACAGAATAGAAGAAAAGCAGTCAAAAATAGAAAGTTTACTTATTTCTAACATAAGAAACCCAAAATTAGGAAAAAGAATCTTAAATTCTTACAAAACAAAAGACAAATAACAAAAGGATGCGATATGATAGCGGATGTTGTGGTTGATCTTCAATATGGAGATTGCGGTAAGGGTAAAATCGCCCACGCCTTATGTAGGCAAAACGATTATACACATGTCATAAGATATAACGGCGGATGCAACGCTGGTCACACCATCTATCATGACGGTGTAAAGTTTGTAACCCACCACATCCCTTGTGGTGTTTTTTTTGGCATAAAATCGATTATTGGACCTGGATGTGTCATACATGTCGACACTTTCCTAAAAGAAATAGAAGAACTTGAGAAATCCGGTGTGCCAGCCGGCAGCTTGGTGAGGGTTGCATCCAATGCACATATAATAACAGATTTTCACAAAGCCGAAGATTCAAAGGATGAGGACATTGGCACCACAAAGAGGGGTAATGGGCCGGCCTACCGCGATAAGTACGGTAGAAGGGGCGTTAGGGCCCTAGAAGACCCTAGATTGAGTAAATATATAGTTAGCCTGTACCATGAGCTTCATGAAAATGAAGAATTCGATGAATTAGAGATCCTTTTTGAAGGAGCGCAAGGATTTGGCCTAGATATCGATTGGGGCGATTATCCGTACGTTACTTCTTCTCATTGCACTGTGGGATCTGCAATATTGAACGGAGTTCCACCTAAATCTATAAGAGATGTGTGGGGCGTTGCAAAAATTTACGAAACTTATGTTGGCGCAAAGGACTTTGAAGGTCCGGATGATGTCTTTGAAACAATAAGAGATTTAGGCAAAGAATATGGCGCCACAACTGGCAGATCCAGGCAAATAAATTGGATGGATTTTGATATGTTAAGGATGGCTGCAAGAATAAATGGCATAGATAAGCTAGTAATCAATAAAATGGATATACTTGATGAAGTTGGTGTGTGGAAGGCCTATCATGGTCCGCACATGCTAGAATTTGAAACCAGAAATGATATGGAATTCTGGATTCAAACCAAATTACAAATGGATGTAAACGAAGATCTAGAAACGTATTTTTCTGGAGACAAAGAATACATCTAGCCTAATTACTATTATGAGTGATAACAATAAATACTGGAATCGTCCGAAAGGTTTTCTTGCAGAGCCAGAAGAAGATGAAGATAAACTTCCCGATATAGTTCGAATGCTCGAACAGCAGGATCAGAATGAGGGCGACACCAACGCGTATGAAGACTTCATAGAATCTTTGCTCTCTGAACAGCTGCGCATTCCGCGCAGGCCAGGCAAAAAGCCGAGAACATTCAAAAAGAGAACGTCTACGACTGGAAAAACAGGAAGCAACAAGAGAACGTTCACGCGAAAGAGCAAGACGAAGCCGGCTAAGGTCACCAAGAGAAAGACAAGGCTAGACCCCAAGAAACCTAAAACTCCCAAGCCAAAAAAGACATTCGCTGATCGTGCTGCAGCAGCTGGTCGAATTACAAAAGCTGCAGGAGGGGTCGTTGCGTTTGGAGCGGCGTATGCATGCTATAAAGGGGCCTCTGACGCGCCAGCAGCTGAAAATCCTGCGTACGGCTTCCTTAGCGGTGTCATCGCCGGCGGGCAAGGCTGCATCAATGCCTTGAGTGGACTGTGGGATGAAGTCTTTGGCACGCCTGAAACTGCAGTTGAAAAAGACTATGCAAAGTCCGTATTGACGTGTTACGAAAAGCTAACAAAGCATATATACAAGAAGTTTGAAAAAGAGAAGGACGGAGGCCTAAAGAAGATTCGTAACTATAAGGTCACACAATCAGACCTCAAAGCGGCCGGCTGCGACGCAAGTTGTAATAATAACCTGAAATTGACTGACGACGGAAAAGAAATAATAAAAGACTGTGTCAAAGATATCCAAAAACTCTGGGACAAAAATCACTCGCACATATCGAAAGATGGGTCTGTAAGAGGAATGGACTTTATAAGAGGTCTCGCGCCCTACTTGGCGTATGACATTGCCAAAACTAATATAGATACTGGTGGAGACCTTCTTCTCAATCTTCTTCAAAGAGTTGGCGGGGCAGCGCTGAGTGGTTTATTTACCGCACTGGCGGCGGGCGCGGGCGCCCTAGGCTGGGCTGTAAAAAACAAACTAGCTGGTAGGAAAGCTGCACGAGCTGCAGCCAAAAACCCAAAGGCAGTAGCAAACGCCGCGAAGAAGAAGCCGAAGAAGAAGCCGCGGATCCAGAGGCCAGGAAGGCGGCCAGGGATACGCAGAGAGAATGTAGAAACGCAATTTCCTTTGCTAGAGATTTTAGGGTCCTTTTCAATGAATTCAGATCAATCGACTGAGAGCAGCATAGAAGAGACAGCAAAGTCTGTTGTTGACAAGGTGGGCCTCGTGCCTGACGATGGCCAAGTGAGCAGTCTTCTATACGCTATATATATGGTAAAATTGTTTATGGAAGATCCTTTCGGATGGAACCCTATGGATATAGACGTATTCAGGGAACAGGCCGATCAAGAGTTAGATGTTTTAGGTAAGCCCCGTGGTTTACAAGAATTCTTAAGGAGCTTTGGAAATATGGATTTTAGCGATGCAAGCGGCAGTTTAGAATACTCTGGCCAAAGATATAGCCTTTCAGATTTAGGCGGAGACCTATCAGGTGAGGTGGTGAGTTTAGAAAAGTTTGGAATTCAGCACAATCTCGAAGGAACAAAAAAAGACACAGCAGAAAAGTTTATAAACCAGCTCTATAATTTAGGTATAACTAATAAATATTCTTTGGCAGGCGCTCTTGCAGTAATGGGCAAAGAGTCTGGTTTCGAGGGAATAGAGGAAAGTTCGTGGTATGGCTATGACTTTTTGGTACATGGATATATAAAGAATAGAAAAACCGGAGAAATCAAGAACCAAGCCACTGCAAAACGACAAACTGTAGGTAATCGGATTGCAAGGATCTTCCGGGGACAACTTGGGAGAGAGCCCTTTGAAAGTGAATGGGCGCAGCTTTCATCAGATAAATCTGGCAAAAAAGCCGGCATTGCAATGTTCAACATAGCTTATGGTTATTCTCCTTACCAGAATGTTCCAAAGTACGGGATCAAACAGATCACTATGCCAGTAATCGTTAACGGAGACTCAAGTACGGCCGGCCAAATAAATCCTGCTCTTTTTGATGCTAATCTTCCAGGCTACAAGTATAGAGGCCGCGGCCCGATACAAAATACCTTTGCGCAAAACTATGCAAGTACTTCCGATCGTGCAGGCTTACCAGTAGCTAAAATTTTAGAAGACCCGGGCCTACTATATAGAGAGCCGACTGTGGGCGCCATGATGAGCGCGGGTTTTATCCGCAATGTTCTCAGAAGCGACAGGAGAAGAAGAAACATGGAGTCGCAATTTGGATTTGACGCATACAATCCAACGACTCTAGAACAAGGTATATACCTACATGCTGCAATTGCTGGTGGTGGTGGTGCGCGCGACATGCTTGTCTCTACATGGTTCAAGAGGGCAGTAAGAAAAGCAAACGCGGCCGCTGCTAAATATATAAGAGTAATTGAAGGTAGCCCGGGAACGATAGGGGAAAACATAGATGTCAATTAGCATTACGGAAGATTACTCTATAACAAATCACTCTGCCTCTCTTGCGCAAAGAGAAAAAGTAACATATGTATCTGCTGTTCAGGCGACGGCTACTTTTACTTTTTCTAGCAAGCCAAACGAAGGCTCGCATATCACCATTGTCAATGCAGCTGGGACTTCAAAAACTTTTGAGATTGATGATAATGCAGATGGTACCAGTGGTGTTGGTAGGATAGCAGTCACAGGAATTACTGCTGCTGGTGGTGGTGGCGCCGGCACTGCAGTTGCTCTAAAAAATACAATCAATGCACAATCAGGCTTTGGGATTACTGCAGCCACACCTAGTAGTGGTAAGATTTTGCTTACCCAAGATACTGCTGGTACAGTTGGAAACAAGGGTTTATCTGTTGATAATTCAGTCCACTGGAATAGCACAACCAGCGTAAACGTTCCTGTTAGTTTTACCAGTGGCGCGGACACTATAACATCTACTAGTTTTTATCATGACCCGGGTGTTGGACCATTTAGAGTGGGCTTGCGTGGGCCTGCAAATATTCGGTTGCAGCCCATCTCAGGGCATTATCAAACTTTTATCGGCGAACAAAAGCTATAAAACTATTTATTTATAGTTATTTTTCTTTTTTAGAGGGTTATAAGTGCAAGATCTGCAGACACTAATAAAAAATCTTATGGGTTTCGCGCAAAAGCGTATGGGGTTTTCTCATCCACCAAGGCTTTTTCTAAAGCAGGATGCTGAGAACTCAAAAAATATATTAGGCAAAACAGCATATTACGATCCGGAAAGAGAAAGTGTTACCATTTTTGTTTCAGATAGACACCCGAAAGATATACTTAGATCTATCGCTCACGAATTAGTGCATCATACTCAGAATCTTAGAGGAGATTTAGCGCCGGAAAAGTGTGGTTCTCTAGGGCCCGGATATGCGCAAGAAGACTCCCACATGAGAGATATGGAAAGACAAGCTTATGAACAGGGTAATATGTGCTTTCGTGATTGGGAAGATAAATGTAAAAAACAATTAGAAGAAGTCAAGTTTTTAAAGGAGAGTAAAAAAATGGCTATAAAAATATCAAAAAATGAGTTGAAAAATCTCATTGGAAAACTTTTGAAAAAAAGAAAAAGAGTAAATGAGCAGATGACATCGCGCGAGCGCGCTCGTATGATTGCTCGAAGAAATCAGGAATTGGGGCTGGGTGGAGATGGATATGAAGAAGAGATATTATCTCAAGTGTTCCAAAACGCGCCGGCCGACGATGAGCGCGCCCTGGGTTCAAGTATTCAGAAGTTTGTCGATAAACAGGGCCCGGACGGAGAGACTGGAGAGGCCAGGGGCATGAAAACAGGCTTAGATCTAGCAAGATCCCCCAGAACAGCAGCTGGCCAGCGGACCGGTGCGGATGAGGATGCGGAGATCATGAGACAAAGAAATCAAACGAATGTCGAGCTTGATCAGCAACGACAAGGGCGCGCCATGATGAAGGATGTTGGGGCGGCCTTGAGTCAGCGCGAAGAAGCTTTTGCAATGGGCAAGAAGTGGAGCATGGGCAAAGACTATAGGGGAAGAAAAGCTCCAGATTTTAGTAAAGCAAAATCTAGAGGAATTGCTTATCGAGAAGCCACCAGAAATCGCATGCCTATTTTTGTCTATAAGGGAAAGAGTTTTACCACCAAGTTTGCAAAGAAAGCGAAAAAGCTGGATCCAAAGCTTCCAGCGCAAGATCGCGCAATCGTAGACAAAGCAAGAAGATCTGGTGCACTAAAGGCTCTGTCTGCTGTTGAAGACGATCCAGCAATGCAGGCCCTATATAGGCCCTTACCAACACTAGAAGAAATGGTAAGAAAAGAGATAAGCGAGCAAAACAGGGTTTCAGACAAGGTTAGTAAATTTGACGCCAAACGGACGAAGAATGGTAAGGTATGCACTCTGCAGAATGGTACACAAGGCAAGATGTTTAATGGGAGTTGTATCACCGAAGAGGCGTACGCCGAGGCCTCGGCTGCGGCTGGGGCGGCTGGGGCGGCCGCAGCGGCCATGACCCTCGACGAAACCGGATGCGGAAGTCACAAAAAAGATGACAAAAAAGTATTAGACGAAAAGGAAAGCTCTTGCTGTGGGTTAACACCTGAGCAAGGTTGCCCTGGATCAGGTAAGCCACATCCTGATAACTTATCAGTCAAAATCAAAGAAAATGAAGAAATTGAAGAAGGCAAGAAATGCCCAAAAGGTGCAGACTGCGATTGTCCAGCATGCAAGAGAGGGGAAACTGGAGCAAAAGACTGCAAGTGCACTCAAAAAGTAGACGAAAAGCAGTTTGCAAATGATGACTCTCTTGATGGAGATAAGGATGGAAAGCCAAAGTGGGCGGATCCTGATGATCCTGCAAATGAGTCAAAGGTTTACACTCCAGAAAAAGAGCAAGAGCTTTACGAATCAAGATTTAACAATAGAAACAACCAAATCTTTGATACACTAAAGAAACTCTGGATAAAATAAGGATTTAGTATTGTGTCTAAGGATCTTCTTTTAGAGGGTGCTGTCGCAGGTCACATGAACCATATCTATGATAATGGGGAAATGACTTTTGGCGAACTCAAGCAACTACTTCAGGCAGCTGCCGATGGCAAGCTTCGTGGAACCGAAAAAACTGATGGTCAAAACATCTTTCTCTCCTTTGATGTTTTGACCGGCAGAGCTAAGGCTGCACGAAATAAGGGCCAAATAAAACTGGGTGGGCTTGATGTAGAGGAGCTTGATTCTTTCTTTGCGAACCACCCAAGCCAAGCATTGAGGCACAGCTTTGTTGAAGCACTAGAATCTTTTGAGAACGCAGTCAAAGACCTAGAAAGAGAAGAACAAGAAAGAATTTTTGGACCAAACACTGATATCTATTTCAACACAGAAATAATGAATCCTGGTACCCCTGATTTAGAAGAGGGTGACCCTAGGGGCTTTGGTACTACAAATGTTATACCATATGATAAAAAGACTATCCTTATTCACAGAGTTGGCCATGCTAAATTTGATCAAGAAACTGGCAAGAAACTAGAATACGATCCAACTGAAAATTTTGAGTCTTTAGAGAGAAATCTAGTTGGAAAAGATACTGATGACGTATCAATATTTTCTGTTGAGACTAATCCTGTTGTAAAATTGCCTGGTCTAAAAAACAAATCAATTCTTCGAGACACGCTAGATTCTGTTAACAATCTAATGCAAGATATAGGCACTAACGACAGCAATACTGTAAACGATTATGTTATAGCTCAGACTGTTCCGCAAATAGAAGAGTTTGGTCTTGATGATGATCTAAATCGCAAAGTACTTCGAAGAGTGATGAAGATGCCGGGAGTAGACGGAAAAGTTCCCAGTATTACTGACATTACGAGAGGTATGCCAACTGACTTGAAGTCTGAATTGGGAAATTGGATAAAAAACTTTCGATATGCTTCTTACACCCTTGACTTGCAAAGGGTGCTCCATGATTTTTCTGTTGCAATGGTAGACGGCGTTGCTAGCTCCTTTATACAAGATAACGCAAAACAAATAAGATTCTTACAGGATCAAGTAAAAGATACAATCAACAATATACAAGATTCGTCAAATGAAAGAGCCAAACAAGAGCTTGAAAAGCAACTCATAAAATTGAAAGATGTCAAAAATATAAACACCCCATCAGAGGGATTTGTGTTTGACTATAACGGTGTCACCTACAAGTTTACAGGAAACTTTGCTCCAACCAACCAAACTTTGGGTATGGAACGCTTTCAACGCTTCGGACCTATAGAGCCTCAAGATAAGCAACAAAGTCCTTTAGAGGGCGATTCTGGGCCCCCTACTGTAGCTCTATTTCCGGGGTCTTTCAAACCGCCGCATAAGGGACATTTGCTGGCTGCAGAAGCACTGGCTGAAGGCGCCGATATAATTTATATTTTCGTCTCAGCTCCACAACTTTCAGGACGGGCGATGAAGTCTGGCAGCTCAATCAGCGCTGAACAGGCGGTGCAATGTTGGCAAGTGATGATAGACAAATCGTCTATAAAAGACAAAGCCGAAGTTATGATTGGTCCTCCGGGAGTAGCCTCATCTATGATGACCGCAATCAATTTTATACAACATCCAGCGGATTCAGAAAATGTATATTCAGCACCTGAAGGGTCTACTGTAATTTTGGGTGTTGGGCAGAAAGGTGATGATGCTAGTAGGTACGGTCCAAAAGTATTAGCAAAAAGCAAAGAGAAGCGACCTGACCTAACTATTGAAACCAAAGCAGTTGGGCCTTTTCAACACTCTACAGAGTATCTTTCGTTGCTCGCGGACAATCCAACTATTGAACAGACACTAAACAAGGGTAAGGGCCGGCCGAGCGATGCGGCTCTGTATCACGCTTCAGACATGAGAGATTTCATTGATCTAGCAACTATTGACCCAATTGGATTAGAATTTCTAAAAGATTTTGTAGCTAGGCCAGAAGATGTTTTAGCTATAATGGGAATTTTAAGTTTAAACCCTGCTGACGCTTCTCGTCCAGAAGAAGATCAAGTGCAGGAACCAGAAATTGATGCAGAGGGTCTACAAGAGATGATAAGAGAGGTTGTAAAGAGCTTTCGCAAACAAACTGCTCCAAAAGCAGGCCCTTCAAAAGGTAAATTTCAAAGAAGAATGAGAAAAAGGCTTTCAAAGGCTCACAAAACCTATTTAGATATGGGTCGACAAGATCTGACCAAACATGGTGGTGGGTTTCACAAAGGTAGACCAAAAGATATATCTAATGCTTTCTTAGCAGAAGAAGAAGTCGAAGAAGCAAGTGCAGTGGCTGGGGGTGCAGTGGCTGGATTTGCTGGTACCGTTGGGGGCCCTCCAAGAAAAAAGAAAGGTGGTTTTGCGGGCCCTATTATAGCGGAACCTGCTGACATAGGAGAAGAGGACTTGAAAGAACAAGAAAAAATACTAAGAAAAACAATTCGTATAGGAATTAAAGAATTTATACAAAATAAGAAAAAAGAAAGACAAGATCTTATCGAGTACATAATTCAAGAGCATCAGCTTAGAGTATCTTTGAGAGACATAATACTAGAACAAGCAGCAGAAGGCCCATCCGTAGATTCTTCTGACAGCACTGGTATTAACACCTTGAAAGATCTTCTTAAGAACACGAACGTTCTTTCAACATTGAGAGAAGTTTACAAGACACTGACAACAAATGAAGACCAAAAAAGATCTTTTCGTGCACATATTGTAAAGTGGATACAGGACACTCTAGCCCCCGTAAAATTGAATGATACTAAACCTAAAGATAGTTTGGCAGAACAGGTTGGTATCGATGTTGAGGGCGTAAATGATGAGACCCTGCCTGGCGATGAAGAAAAGTTTATTGATGCTGGAGATGGATCTGAAAAAGATGAACCTAAAGAGCCAGACCCAGAAGAAGAGAAGATGAAGCCAATCTCTGGCGCTGACACGACCGGTCGCAACAAAGCAGAAAGAGTCTACCCAACTATTGAAAAGTCTATTATAGATTATTATGGTGAGTTGGATAACCCAGAAGATCAAGAGATGTTTTACGACTATCTTATAGCAAACATAAAACTTTATTTTGATAAATGGGACAATGAGACATCAGCTATCCCACCAGAAGAGCCAACAAACGATGAGTACGAGCAAGCAAAAAGCCCCGATGAAGAGGCCGGCCTAGACGCAATCTAAAAAAAACCTTGATTTATAAATTTGAATATGCTATTTTAGTTGAGGTGGTTGGGTTCGGCAGTTAGGAAATACAATGTTGTTCAATAATTCATTGAGAAAAACAAAATATAAATCAAATAATCAAAATTATAATTATAGAAAAGAGCTTCTAGAAAAAAATAAAATAGATAAAGATTTTATAAATAAAATAAAACATCTAACATTAGAGGATCTTATATATCTAAAATTAGATAGCTTGTCTATATCACTAAAAGGCAAATTGTTAGGCTTCTCAATATTGAAATATTTTCCTGAAATATGTACTGAAGCCTTTGTTCGATATGCTTTATCTGTAACCAAAAACAAAAGAGACGCGTCCGTAGTGTTAGGCACCTCAAAGCAAAATTTAAACAATATGATAAAAAGATTTGATATTGAATTTACGAGAAGCAATAATGAAAAGCAGTAAAATAAAAATAGAAAAACCGTGGGGCCATGAAATAATCTGGGCCAAGACAGAAAAATATGTAGGAAAAAAGCTTTTTATAAAAAAGGGACATAGACTTTCTAGGCAATTTCATGAAAAGAAGGATGAAACAATAATAGTGGAATCTGGTATACTAACTTTAGAGATTGGTAGCGAAAGCAACGTTGAAACAACAAAATTAGAAAAGAACGAAAATTTTCATATCTATCCAGGTCTGGTTCATAGGTTTTGTGCAATAGAAACAGATGTTCTACTGTGTGAGGTGAGCACTCCAGAAATTGAAGATGTAGTGAGATTAGAAGATGATTACAATAGAGCCAAATAAAATTTGTTACATATTTGATGTCGACGGCACTCTGTGCGAACCAAGACAGAAAATGTTAGAAAAAAACAAGAAAATATTTTTAGAATGGTCAAAAGATAAACAATGTTTTATTTGCACGGGTTCTGATTTTGTAAAAGTCAAAGAACAAATCGATCAAGAAGTTTTAGATAATTTCAACCTGCTATTCTGTTGTTTAGGCAACACAACCTACAAAAGCTGCGGGCGTCTGATTAGAAGAGTGAATTTTATAGTACCAGAAGACTTGAATATATTATTAGAAGACTTTATGAATAAAAGCAAGTTCCCATACAGAACAGGGAATCATTTTGAAGTTCGTGCAGGTATGTTGAATTTTTCAACTATAGGAAGAAATGCTTCTCACAAGCAGAGACAAGAATATAGACAGTTTGATCAAGAAAACCAAGAAAGATTAGTAATAGCTGAAAAAATAAATAAAGATTACCCTGACTTGGAAGCCACAATTGGAGGATCAATCTCAATTGATATAATTCCAAAAGGAAGAGATAAAGGGCAGGTGGTATCTTTCCTTCGCTCATCAGGAGCAGAAAAAATAGTATTCGTCGGAGATCGGTGCACCCCAGGTGGAAATGATTATGGAATTATAAGAGAGTTGAAAAAAAGTGATCTAGCATTTGAATGGTATAACGTTTCTAGTGTTAAGGATACTTTTAGACTAATTAAGAAGAATAAAGTTTTTACGGGAGACTAAAATATGAAACTTATTATGGAAAGCTGGAGGAGTTTTGTAAAAGAACAGCAAGAGTCACCAATGCCTGAGATGGGTACAAATCTAGAAACCTTGCCTGAACTTTTGATGAGGAATAAAGATAAAATTTGCGGGGCCCGGGCCGATCTGGAGTTCGTAATAGACCAAATGGGTGATGAGGAAAATGATATAGATGATCTGTTGGCTTTAAAGGGTTTGGATAATAGCTTCAGAGAAGTGGTAAAAGATTTAGTAACAGTTGTGGAAGCGTTTGGAAAAGAAGAGGTGGAGGATGGAATGAAAGTGGCTCTAGACGCAGTCTGCACTGGAAATGAAACAGACATATTAGATACAGCTGGTGTTGATCAAGAAGAGGAGAATCAGTAATGCCAAAATTTCATAAACAAAATAGAAAAAGAATTGATCCAAGATATTTTTTGAATGAAACAACCAATAGAGATCTGGATCTTGAAGAAGGATATGATTTAGATGCTAATGATGATGGTCAACTAAGTCCTGACGGTTTGAGAAGAATGGCTGATGAACTAGAATCAGAACAGTCGCAAGAACAAGGAAGCGCTAGTGCTCACACTCGTGGTATAGATAAGATGATTGACCGGCTCACAGGTCAGGGTATGTATTCAGGCGCCGCAAAAGACTCATTATATGGATCAAGACCAGAAGATTTGAGAGATGTTCTAGAAAAGGTTCTCAACGATCCACAACATGGTTGGAACAACTGGCACCCTTCTGACTTCTCTGGAGAGAAGAACGACTACTCTATGTTGCTAAAAGTGCTTTTAGAGAAAGGTGCCAAGATGGCAAAAGAAAGAGGAGAAGGTGACAAAATCTTTTTACCACCAGATGAGCAGCAACTTTATTCATGGCTAAGAAAAACCCTAGGGTATCGTGCAGATATGGGTCAAGGCCAGTGGGTTCACAAAGATTCAGAATATCAGTAGGAGATTATGAGACAATGCCAAAAGTTTATAAAAATAAAAAGAAACATGTAAATCCAAGATACTTTCTCAATGAATCAGTCAAGAGAGAAGAAATTATTGATGACATTAGGGAATTATCAAAAGATATAGCTGGCAGTCGCGACACTTATGGAGATATTGATAAACTAGTGGAACTGGAAATGGAAGAACTTGAAGAAATTCTTCAAATGTTAGCCAGCAAATCTGGTTATGATTCGCCTGTTAGTGATAGGGAGCCTTTGTCGCCAGGAGAATTTACAGCAAGAATGCTAGATACAAGAGATATGAAATCTTAAAAACAATTTGACACAAGGAGAGAAACCATGAAGAAATTTTTACATAAATTAGTTACACTATTTGATCCAAAACACTGCTGCTGTTGCTGCGGCTGCTGTTCCTGTGAAACAGGTTGTTGCTGAAACTTTTTGGATTTTCAACACAATAACGTACAAAAAGGTAAAAGATGACAGTACAAATAAGAGGGGGCCAAATAAAAGATGACACCATCACTGGCGATGATGTGGACGAAAACACCCTGGTTGTCACTAAGATAAGAGACTTGGACGGCGATACGAAGGTTACTGTTGAAGAGTCTAACGATGAAGACAAAATTAGGTTCGATACTGCTGGAACGCAGAGAATGATCGTTGACGAAACTGGTAAAGTAGGAATCGGAACAGACTCTCCGGATTACACTCTTGACGTAGCTGGAAATATAGGGGTCGACCAATACATTTATCACAACGGTGATGCTAATACATTAATAAATTTTGCTGATGATAAAATAATCCTCAAGGCAGGTGGTAAAGCCATGGTTACTCTAGAGGAAAAATCATCCGCCCCTCATGAGGTTACTATCAACGATGGAAGCAACAACATAGACTTTGTTGTCAAGGGTAACGGATCCAATGCAGGAAATCCCGGAATGAAATTTGATGCATCCAACAACAGGCTGGGCATTAATGGAGTGGGTACTCCTGCAACGGAACTTCATATCAATGGTGCTCTCACATTAGGTGAGAAATCTTCTGACCCATCAGACCCATCAGAAGGTCAGTCTGTCTTGTGGATGTCTAACGGCAATGGTACTGGGGATGATGGAGACATTCTAATGAAGATTACGGCCGGCGGAGTTACAAAGACTGTTACGCTGGTTGATTTCAGTGCATCTTAGTACTGGAATCATATTTGAATGGGGGTGTAAAGGTATCGACAGGGTAAGGATGATAATACGTGCAAGGCTGTGTGAGTGAGGTCACAGTAAAAACACTCAAAACTATAAATGCCAACGATGACGTTGAAATTTTCGAGGATTATGCGCTTGCCGCATAAAACTTGAGGAGGTTTTCCAGATACCTTCCTAACCGAACATCTGGATTTGTTAATTTATTTGACTATATATTTGATACTTAATAGTCGTCTTGTGCTAGAACAAGACTAACCTTGTGAACGACGTATTATTTGAGATGTTCTGGACAGGAGTTCGATTCTCCTCGCCTCCAAATCCACCCAAAACTTTGGGCGTTTCCACCTTTTAGATACTATTTAATATAGATAAGGGAGGTGGAGATGCCCAAAGTCAATTTAGTTTGCACTGTGTGCAATAAACAATTTTCAAGAGACAAGAAAGAATATAATAGAAGTCAAAAATTTGGAAGGCCAAGTTATTGTTCGCGAACATGTTCTGGAAAAGCAAATCAAAAAAGCTTGGGAGAACATCTCGGAGTAGGTAAGGCAGAGAATTTAACGACAAGAAAACCAGATGAATATACTCCTTTTAGGTACTTCTTAAGGGCGATAAAAAGAAGGGAATATCTAAAAGGCAAAAGTGATGTTGATTTAAAATATCTAAAATATCTTTGGGAGAAACAGGGAGGAATATGTCCGATTACTGGGTGGAAGCTTTTATTGCCGGAAGGATCTTCCGTGAGAAAAGACAGGTCTGTTTATCGCGCTTCACTTGACCGTATCGACAATTCAAAAGGATACATAAAAGGCAATGTTCGCTT